>Ga0196963_10000180_pt1 | contig 63582 bp, 69 predicted proteins | sample S1_5metaG_FD_148600 | JGI IMG/M metagenome (GOLD analysis project Ga0196963, IMG submission 148600) | Soil microbial communities from Anza Borrego desert, Southern California, United States - S1_5 | ecosystem: Environmental > Terrestrial > Soil > Desert | place: USA: California | collected... | reverse complement strand
GAGATCGTCTCCAAGTCTTTGGTGGTTCCGGCTTGGCAGATTGCCCAGAACGCTGGCGCTGAAGGATCAGTCATTGTCGCCCGCATCATCGAAGGCAAAAAAGGCTTTGGCTACGACGCCAAAGAGGACAAGATGGTCGATATGATGACCGCCGGTATTATCGACCCGCTCAAAGTTACCCGCTCGGCTCTCCAGAACGCCTCATCGGTTGCGGCCATGGTTCTGACGACCGAAGCTGCCGTCACCGACTTACCCGAGAAAAAAGATGCTATGCCACCAATGCCTGGCGGCATGGGCGGTATGGATATGGGAATGTAAACTCGCTTTCCAGCGAAACAAATCGGCGCCACTCGGCGCCTTTTTGTTAAGAAAGGGCTGAACTCAAATAGCCCGTAATCAGCGTTGATTTTTTTGGATGCTCCAGGTATAATTCGTCGAGTTTCTGAGGGCGAACATGACAAGCATGACTTACCGGCAACTTTTAGTGCACGAGAAAGATCCCAATCGCAAAACAAGCCACATGCCACTAGTAGGTTGGGAGCCTTTCAAAAGCCAGCTTAAACAGGCTTGCAAGTGCGAAAACCCCCAGCTCCGAGGCATTTGGTACGAAGACATCGCCATTCTCTCGGGAGTCGGCGGCTGGTTCGTAGTCTGTGATGCCTGCGAATCGGTAATCGAATTCATCACCGTGATCCGGAGCTAAGTAGGCTCCGCCACCCGCCGGGCAACCGGCGGGCTCTTTTTATTAGAAAAAGCTCCGCCTTTTGAGGGCGGAGCAATTCGGGTTTTCGAACCAGTTCTTACCACCTGCCTGGCCAGGGGATGATGAAACCCTCAGGCATCTCAGGTCGGGGGGCGTCCAAGTAGTCCTCCAGGGACTTGCCTTGGGCGGCAAGGCTTCTCCGATACTCTTCTTCGCGACCGACAACGATTCGGGTGTCCCCGCAGGCATTGCCTTTTTCGAACGGATCGACCATTTTGCCCCTCGCGTTATACGTTACAAGGGTCGTCATGGGAGCGCTCGGCCCGTAGGTAGCGAGTTGTCGTTGAATCCAAAGGTCAACAAACAGATCGGGTCCATCAGCCCAGAAGAAGGCAATAATGTAGTCGGTGTCGGCTGGCAAAGATGGCTGAAGACTTCCTCCGGCAGTGCTGGCCACTTCGAGTACGAAGTCAACGACGACATCTCGTGCAACCTTGTGGATCGCAAGTCCCGTCACCATTCCGGATACGCTGTCGTCGCAGTAGCAGATCATCGGGCTGTCAACCATTGGCGTGACAAAGGGCGAGTAAAACATCGATGTAAGGAGCCTCCAAACTCTGCGACAGACTTTACGGTATCTGTTCTGAATAATCAAGGGTTACGCTATAATTCCTTAGATTTGCTCTTGGAGGTAAAAGTGGATCCTGTTCCTTTGATTCCTATGCACTTGCTTACGGATCGAGTCATTCGATCCCCCTTTCGTTGGTACAGCTTGACTGACTGGCGGTTAAAGCTGGGTGGCGGTCCGCGCTGTGGGCACCCTACTGTCTCGGATTACGCCGTAGAGCTGTACGGGCGTGAGGTATCTCCTGCCGTCGAAACTCGGCTCGAATACTGTCCGGAGTGCTTCTTGCGGCATCTCAAGGAAATCACCCCGCTCTGTTACAACTGCGGTGAGCCAATTTTCCCTGGCGAGGGAGTTGCCTGCTTTCCGATCAAACAGGCCGAAGTTCGTCCGTATCCGCTGGGTCGCTGCGGGGACGGCTATCTCTGCTGCGGCGGTGGTGAATGCAACGACTTCGGTGCTCTGAGCTGGATCGGTAGCTTGGGGCATGACTTGCGCGTATATGCCCTAAAAAGCTTCGCTCGGCCTGGAAATGAGTGGTGGCCAGTTGAGATCGTCGAGCCCGCCTGAAATACGGCGGGCTCTTTTATAAATTGACGAGTTTGGGGCATCGGCCCATGATGATTGCATGCAACCAGGGCTGGGCAAAATTTGGCTAATCGTTATCGCGATACTGATTTTGGGCGGCGGTTCAGCCGTCTTTTTTGTTTCGCGTTCACACAGAGACGATACCCCAGCGGTGAACAAGTCGGTTGAAGAGGTGAGCCAGCAGGACCCAATTGATGATCCAAATCTAACCCCAACTCAGAAACAGTTCCGGAAGAGTTGGCAGCGCAACTGCGAAGGCACCGGACCAGTGACGCTAACCCACTTGCCGATGAAGGAAACGGATTTCAGCTCGATCATTCCGCTCGGCTTGCTGGCCGGCGCCCACGTTACCCCGATTGACCATCTTTATTTCTCACCAGCGGATAGGAATTCGCCGCGCGACGCTTATCCGGTTTTTGCGATGGGCGATGGCTATCTCATTGAAGTTCAGCGACGCGGCATCAACGTTGACACCGGGCAAGCCAGAGCCGAAGAGTTCCGCTATACCTTTCAACATACCTGTACCTTCTTCACCTACTTTGACTTAGTCACTAGTTTGTCTGACGAAGTGAAGACGGCGTTCCCTGAGGTGATGACAAGAGGTCACGCGATCGGCCATATGAAAGTGAAGGGCGGGCAGGAGATCGGTCGCATCGGCGGCCAGACGCTCGATACCGCCATCTACAATCTTGACCTAACCCTCAAAGGCTTCATCCATCCAGAACTCTACGACGGCGAGGCTTGGAAGATTCACACCGATGATTTCTTTAAATACTGGCCGGCTGTCCTGAAGCAAAAAATGCTCGCCCGTAACGTCCGCTCAGCGGAGCCTCGAACGGGCAAGATCGACTACGACGTTGACGGCAAGCTGATCGGCAACTGGTTCAAAGAGGGCACTAAGGGGTATATCGACGAAAGTAATCCCGACCGGAGCTACTACTGGGAGGGCCACTTAGCGATCGTGCCTGACGTTTACGACCCGAGTTTTATTCGCGTTTCGATCGGCAACTGGCAGGGCAAGGCGATGCAGTTCGCTGTCAAAGGCAACGCCCCCGACCCGGCGACCGTAGGAGTCGGAGAACCCATTAAATACGAGCTGGTGCAGCACTCCTATGTCAAAGCCGATGGCACATCGTGGGACAACTTTAGCTATACCCCGGTCGTCAAAGGTAAAGCGATGGATCGGGTGATGGGTGTGGTGCTCTTCCAGTTAATCGAAAATCGCCAACTCAAGGCCGAATTCTTCCCTGGCAAAACTGCGGCCCAAGTCACCGGCTTCACTGACCAGGCCTGGCGTTATTACCGCTAGCCTTCACTTAGGGACTTCGGAGTAGATTTTCGGGTCCATCTGATTTAAACTACGCTCATTGCACCTTGGCGGATGGAGCCAAGAAGGAGAAGTGAGCATGGCCTTTCTTTCCGGCATTATCTTGACGGTAATCGTTCTCGGCCCGCTACTCTGGTGGCATGCTCATGAGCACCATCACTGGAAACGCCGGGCCTATCACGCCGAACAGCGACTCGATGACTTCCTCGTCGAATATCACGGCGACGACTCCGACTACGACCTGGTCAAGCTTTGACCACACTCTTTGCCCGCCCTGGACCTCAATCCGTGGCGGGCTTTTGTTAAAAACTCGTAAATTCCGTTGTTTTCAGGTCGAGTTCGGATTATGATTAGCACGTTCTGGAGGACCTTATGTTTTCGGACATTTTGATCGGGGCTGGTATCGTGCTCGTTGTGGTAGTCGTTGTCGGCTGCTACATCGTCAAGTGCGGTGCCGACGCACTCTTCAACGCGTTGACTAGCCACGTCCCCTAACTCGTCGTTCGAGCCCACTCCGGATCTGATCCGCAACGGGCTCTTTTTAATAAAAGCTCTGTCAGCTCTTGATTGCGCCCGGTTCTTTACTACAATGCCTCTATCGTTGAGGTTCCTATGAAAAAATTGATTTTCGGTTGCTCGGCAGGAATGCGGCGAGCGTTACTCGTTCTTGCGGTTTCAACCGCCCTGGCATCGCTAAGCTCGTTGGGCGTACTGCTGCACGTTCAATGGAGAGAAGTACACGCAGCGTTGCCGGTCTCCTTTACGATCACTGACCGGTCGATCTGGATCGATGATGGGCAGTCCTTAACTCATTATCATCGGGTTGCTTACAAAGACTACGAGCGCGGGGTCTACTTTGCTCGAAGTAGTTTCAAGCAGCAAGCGATCCCTCGAACGGAGACTTACGTCGTTACCGCAACCTTCTGAGTTGCTTTCCGCCTGCCGCAGATCTCATCCGCGGCAGGCTCTTCTTATGCCAAACTCGACAGTCTATAATCGGGCCATGAACACGCTCGTTGTCGGCGGTACGTCGGGACTGGGGCTGAGCTTAGCGAAGCGGTTCGTCGAAGACGGACCAGTTTGGGTTGTGGGCCGAACGGACCCGAAGATTGAAGGGCTCACTTTTTTGTCGCTGGATTTAACGGCCCCGAAATACTGGGACAGCGCTGCTGAACTGATCAAAGAAATTCCTCAAATCAATCGGTTGGTCTACGCCTCGGGTTTTTACCAGGACGGCCGGATTACCGATCTCTCGACCGAGCAAATTGCCGAGATGATGAACGTGAGTTTTGGCGGCGCCGTCGCCTTTGTCCGAGCCGTTCTTAGCAAGCAAGAAAAACTGGAGACTTTGGTCGCGATTACCTCGACCTCGCAATGGACGCCGCGACAACGTGAACCCATCTATAACGCTGCCAAAGCGGCGCTGGCAATGTTCGCCAATTCTTTGGCTGAAGACGGCCGGATCGATAAAGTTTTAGTGGCCGGCCCGGCCGGGATGAAAACGCCGTTTTGGCGCGAGATCCAGCACGCTGATTTTGATCAAATGAATGACCCCGACTGGGTCGCCGAGCAAATCGTTACCAATCTGGCTGACAACTACCGCTATCGGGAAATCCGGATTTTACGTAATCCACCGCGGGTTGAAAAACACTCAGAGCGATAAAGAAAGCCCCGCACGCGTACGTGCAGGGCTTTGGCTAGAGAGACTAGGCTTGGAGCGCAGCTTCTCTCATGGACTCGATGAGCTGGGCGTGCTCGAGCGAAGCCCGGTAGAACGGGGACTGATCGTTAAGCAACCGTTTCAGCGCCAACGCGCCAATCAGCGTCGCCCCATCTTGGGCCAGGCTTTTAAGGTCCTGGAGGTGGCCGGAATAGACTTCCTCGCCTTCCAGCCAGATCCCCTGCCCGTGGCCGTTGAATCGGTAGCGAAGGACGCTGGTGTGACCAGGTGAACCGATTGCCCAGTGAAGATCGGCTGATTCCGCCGACGGAGTTCTCAGGCTGGCGATAAAGTTGCCCTCACTAGCCTGATAGGTAATCAGGCACTGTGAAAGCTGGAAGCGGGCCCGATCTTCGGACCGGTTGCGGTAGGCTTCGTCGAAGAGGATAGCGAGTTTCCGAGACAAGGCGGGTCCCTGAATGGGCGTCGGACCGGCTTGGTTTTTGAGGCGTCCCAGCTCCGGGATGATGTACTCACGCCAAGGGTGCTGGAATATCTCGCCAATAAAGTCCAGGGCGTAGATGAAGTATTGCGAGAGAATAAGGTCGCCTTTCATGACAACCTCCTTAGTTAAATAATGAAAGAACAAGGCTGGACAATTATAGTCTACTTGATTTTGGAATCAAGAATTATGGGCAAGAAAAAGCCCCGCCGTCTTGAAGAGGGCGGGGCTGAGAGGGGGCAAACGACTAGCTGGTCGTAACTGGCGCCGCGACCGGTGAGCTGGCCGGTAGGCCACCGGCGAAGATCTCGAGCCGCTCGTGGATCTTGACCAGAACGACGCGGCCGCCGTCAGCCGGTTCGAACGAGAACGCCCTGGCGTCGCCGCTGACGAACTGCTCGAAGACCGGCAGGAACTCGTCCTGATCCGGACCAGTGCGAAGAGCGTCGGCCGGAATCTCGGGCAACGCCGACTGGTTCAAGGTGCCGTGGGCGGTGAAGCAGAGCCGACGCGGATCGAACTCGAACGTGACGGTCTCAGCATTCCCACCCATAAACGTCAGGGTAGGGTGCTCAAGCACGGCCGGATCAAGAGCTCGCAAACCCGCGCAGAGCTTGATAGCGCGATCTTTCCACGCTCCCGAAAACGCTTGGCCGCTCTGTCCCAGGACAACCTGGTAGAGCTTAAACGACGAAATGTTCATGGGCATCTCCTAGTACCGTTTGGCTTATGGTAAGTCTTTTCGCCTTCAGGTTCAACCAGTTTCAGCCGAATTTTTGGGCGATTGGGGATTCCGTAATTGTGTCCTTGATGTAACCAGCTAGACTGACGAGTACGGTAACGAGGAGAGCAGGATGGCTAAGCACCTTAGAGAATTTTGGTTCGTGACGGTTAACCCGCGGCGGTTGCAGCGGGTAAGGCTGGGCTCGGCTACGTCGAGCCAGCCGATGACAATGACATTTGAGAAACCGGCCGGCATCTTTGCTGAAGGTAGCGAAATGAAGATCCGCCACTTGGCTTTTGCCGGTGACACCTTCGTCTTCTATCACGATGCTGAATCGCATCCCGGCTGGTTTCACGGCGTTGCCGGAATCTTCTTGGACGAACTGGAGGCACGACAGTGTTTTAGCCAGGAAGAGCTAGAGAGTCCCGACCCGGCGTTTGCCGAGACGACCAGCCACGCCCGCCAGCGGGTCAGCCAGCACCCGTGCTACGGAGTGCCAGATAACGTTTGCTACCGATTGGAAGCCAGCTAGGGAGTGACGGCCACGACCTTTGGGCTGCTCGTAGACGAGCAGCCCTTTTCTTACCCCTGACGACTGGTTATAGTCGGAGCACTGCACCTTGCACCGATAGGAGAAGAGATTATGCACGCGGTTATGTCAGTAAGTGTTTCAGGTTTACCGGAACCGAGAGAGGGCAAAGTTTGCCTGATGTACGACTTAGGCGACAAGCTTTTAGCGGTCCGGCGGGACTGCATCAGCGCGTTCGATGTCGTCATGAAGAACGGCATCCCCGACAAGGGCAAGGTGCTCAACCAAATGAGCGCTTTCTGGTTCCAGGAACTGGAAGATGTCTGCCCGCATCATATGATCACGATCGACGATGATGAGATCGCGAATTCGTTAGGTTTCTCGCATTCGGAGTTTGCTGGTCGGTCGATGCTCTGCAAAAAGGCCAAACCGCTGACGATCGAATGCGTTGCCCGGGGCTACATCGCCGGCTCGTTGCTTAAGGACTACAAGGCCCAGGGGCCAAACGTTTACGGGCTCGGTCTACCGCTGGGGTTGATTGAGAGTAGCGAACTGTCGGAGCCGATCTTCACCCCGGCGACTAAGGCCCAAACCGGGCACGACGAGAACATCTCGTTTGCCGAAGCCATCGACCGGGTGGGTCGGGAGACAGCTGAACTGGTCCGGGACTGGACGCTGGAGCTTTATCGCCGAGCTGCTAAGAAGACGGCCGAGAAGGGCATCTTACTGGCCGACACCAAGTTCGAGTTCGGTGAGACCGAGGAGGGGATCATCTGGATCGACGAGGCCCTGACCCCGGACAGCTCACGCTTCTGGCCGGCGAGCTCGTATCAACCCGGCCGGCCGCAGCCGTCGTATGACAAGCAGTTCGTCCGGGACTACCTGGAATCGATCGGCTTCGATAAGGAAGGTCCGGGTGTGATCTTGCCGCCCGAGATCGTCGAGAAGACGCGCGAGAAGTATCTCGAGGCGTATCGTCTGCTCACCGGCCGCGAACTAGCGGCGTAAGACGATCGCATTCACCAAGCCCGCCGCACTAATCATCGGCGGGCGTTCCTTTATTTGCCGCTCGGCACCGAGTATACTGTCAGGCAGATTCGGTCCGATTTCAGGAGCACCTATGAAAACCCGGTTAAAAATTCTCGTCTTTCTTCTCGTGCTGATTTTCAGCACAATGACCGCGATGGCCCAGCAAGCTCAGCGTTGGCTCGTTTTACCGTTTGCCTCGACAGCTAAGCTAAGAATCACCGAAGGGTATTACTACACCAAGGCTGAGAAAGACACCCACGGCACCGAGACCCACTACGCGACCGATATCGCTACGGATCGGCGCGAGCCGGTCTACGCGGCGGCGGACGGCGAGATGCTGGCCAGTTATCACCTGGTCTACGTCACCCACAACGGTAAGGTTGTTGGCTTTGGGTTAGGCAAGTTTGTCCAGATCCGACACCCCAATGGCTTCTACACCCAATACGGCCATCTTGACGACTTCTCGGAGTTGTCAAAAGCGGCCTACGTAGCGCCGACGGAAAAAACGGTCAACGACCGCCAGACCTGGGACCCGGAGTTCCTCTACCAAGATTGGGAGAAGCTCAAGAGCCAGGCCAAGCCGGTTAAGCGGGGCGATCTGATCGGCTACGTCGGTGATTCGGGATTGCCGGCGGCCGGTGAAATCGAGACGCTGACCAGACCAGCCAAGTCGTGGGACGAAACTCATCTGCACTTCGAGGTCTTTCAGCGCTCACCCAACGCCAGCGGAGCGTGGGTGAAAGTTCGTGACCGCGAGCGTCGGCCCGACCCGTACGGCAAGTACGCCGTTCAGGACGAGGCCAAGACTGTCTATCGCGTCTTGGATCCCGGCACACTCTGGGAACTTGATGCGACTGGCAAGCCACGGTTTGCCAAATGACCTTCGACTACGAAAAAGCCCGCCTGAAATTCAGGCGGGCTTCTTTTTGAGGGGTCTTTAGCGGCAGGCGACTGGCTGCTGAACCAGGTCGCAGACGCAGGCAAAGCCGAAGAGGAGGAGGAGCTGTTGCGCCGGATTACCGACGTTGTGGGCTCCAAAACGGTTATCTTCGTACATCGCGAGGTCGGTGGAGTTACCGTAAACGTCCAGCAGGAGCCGGCCCTCGTGAACGGTGGCCCGGCACTCTTCCTTCTTGGCGTCTTGGCAGACGTGATTGACGATGTCTTGCATCGCCTGAGTCGGGCCGGTTAAGCGGCCGTTGGGTTGAGCCCTCAACCACTCCAGGAACTCGACGCCGATCCAGCCAGCCAAAGCGTAGCTTTGATCTGTCTGACCCTGGCTCAGGAGAACCTGGTCGAAGAGCTGGGTCGGCTCGCCGTTTCTCGCTGGCTTTGTCGGGAGCAACATGAGGGCTCCCATCACCAGGTCGAGTGAGATCGAGACGGCATCGCCTTGGATTAGTCCCAGACAGTTTTCGCCGTACACTCGGGGTAGAGGGCAATCGAATGTCACCCAATTTGGGCACCCAGTCCGGAACGAACCGAAGCACTCTCGAATACCCCAGCACTCCTTGCCGTTCGGCATTTCGAACTGCCCCGCTCGGTGTGGTGTGGTGGCGTACTCCTCCTGGTTTCGCTGGAGTAGACCCAGGAAACTGCTGTAGAGATCCTCGCGGATCTTGATCGTGAGCCCTCGGTTGTGGGCTGAGATGGCGTAATTGCAAGCCACCCGATCGCGGCTGAAATTCAACTCTTGCATATTTGATATCTCCCAACCCTCGTAAAAAGGGCAAACTTGGCAGAGTATACGGCAGTTTGCCAGATCGATCAATAAGATTGGCCAAGCAAAACCCCTCACTGTTTCCAGGAGGGGCTCATTTTGGTCGTTGGGGTCAGCATTCAACGCGCTTGATAGCGACGTATTGGGCTTTGTAGCTCTTGACCGACTGATAATAAGCCGTCAGGCAAGCCTGGCAGACATTAGTCCAGTGCGGTGACTCGACGAGCTCGATGTTGCGGATTTTCTGCCCACAGTTAGTTTCGTACAGCCCCCGTGTCTTTTGCGGGGACGACGAACTTTGTAGGTGGATTACCGGCAGACGCACGCCAGTCTTTTTTGGCTGACCCCGGGCGGGGTACTGTTGCATATGAAGGTCCTTGCTCCTGGTGGGGAGCGACGGTGTAGGAAAATTTTACGCTAACCGAGTAATAAGATCAAGTAATAGACGTCTGGTTTTGTTAGCGGACAATCGTACCGTTCGAGACGGGGGAATCGGGATGTAAGGCGACCGGACCGTTGTCGACGTTGGAGGCAGCTAACACCATTCCCTGACTTTCCAAGCCCCGCATCATTCTCGGCTCTAAGTTGCACAAAACCGGCACTTGTTTGCCGATGAGGACCGACGGGTCCGGATAGCTCGGCGCAAAGCCGCCGATAATCTGTCGATGCTCTTGGCCTAAATCGATTTCAAACTTAACTAGCTTATCGGTCTCCGGGACGCGCTCGGCCGACCGAATGGTGCCGATGCGGATGTCGAGTTTTTGAAACTCTTCTAAGGTAACCATCTATACGACCGGCGCCGCTTCGGCGGTGGCGACTTGGGTGAACAGTGGGGTGTCAACGACATCTTTGAAAACCACCTCTCGAGGAGTAATGGAAACCAGAAACTGCCGGGGGATGATCCGCTCGCTCAAGAGATTGCGGAGGTAGAAGCGGACGATAAAGCCCGTATCGGCATCGAGCAGTACGTCAGAAATCTTACCGAGCTTTTTGCCGGATTCGGTCTTGGCTGTTACCCCGACAACGGGCCCGGTAGCCTTGGCGACGGCATCAAAATCCTTCAGGTCTTTTTCGATAACGGCCGGCGAATCGATAATAATAGCGTGCTGGTTAACACTGAGGACGTCAGCGAAGCGGACGCCGCGAAACCGGGTGATAACGCCAGCCTTGGCCAGCTGCAGCCCGTAGAGCCGGGCTTCGTCGCCGATGTAGACGCAGGTATCAACGGCTCCATGCTTGGTGCCAGTCGCGTCCACTACGGAAGACTGGAGCAAGTGGCTGGCCTCAATAACCATCGGTTGTCCACTGAGTATTCATGGACTCAGCATACCAAAAACGGCTCGAGCGTAGTTTGGGGAATCGTTTAGATAGCCAGACCTAAAGACTTGGACTATTATGGGGGTGGAGGGGTGCGTGGCCACAAAAAAAGCCAAAAAAAATCAGTTTCGCTATAAAGTCAAAGACTCCAAAGGCAAGGTCAAAGTCGGCCGGGCCTTGGCTTACGAAGCCGCGTCAGTCCGTAAATTACTGGAAGAACGCGGCTACACTATCATTTCGGTGATTGAGCAGAAAAAGGGGTTTGCTCACTTGAGTTTAGGCAAGGTCGGAGCCAAAGACCGATCAATCCTGTACCGGGAAGTTTCAACGATGTTGAAGGCTGGCGTCGGCATTACTCAGGCGATTGATATTGCCGCGGAGACCCCGAACAAGAAGCTCAAAACTGTCATGCAAGAGGTTTATAAAAGCCTCGAGAATGGTTTTCCGCTGTCGGTGGCGATGGCTGGACACCCGAAAACCTTTCCCGAGGTTGAGATCGGTGTTATCCGGGCTGGGGAAGCGACCGGAAACCTGTCAAACGTCCTGGACGATTTAGCGACGACAACTGCTCGCTCGGCGGAGTTTATCGGCCGGGTTCGCGGCGCGATGATTTACCCGGCGTTTATCCTCTTAGTGATGATTATCGTCGGGGCCGTTATCCTGACCAAAGTCATTCCGCCCATCAAGGATATTTTCGCCTCGCAGAACACCGAGTTGCCCGTTTCGACGCAGTTGCTGCTGGGATTCACCGACCTGCTGATTAACCGGTGGTATTTTATTTTGCTGGGGATCGTCATCCTGATCGTTGCTCTGCGCCTGTTTTTTGTGACCAAACCCGGCAAAGAAGTCTCCAGCTGGTTGGCCCTCAACTTCCCGATTTTTGGCGGCCTGACCCGCCAAGTCTATTTGGCCCGGTTCAACCGGACCTTGGCGCTACTGATCGGGGCCGGCGTGCCGATTATCGAGTCGGTCGAGATCATTGCTGATTCGACCGCTAATACGATCTTTCGCCGCTCCCTCAAGTTATTGCGGACCTCGCTCGAGCAAGGCTCAGCGATTTCTTCGACGTTGCAGAAAAGTAAGTACTTTCCTCGGTTAATGACTCAGCTGCTTTTTGTTGGCCAGCAATCAGGTGACTTAGGCGGTTCGGCCAACACCCTGGCCCAATATTTTGAAAGTGAAGTCGACGGTAAGCTCCGGACGTTTTCAGCGCTGATCGAACCCTTTATCATTGTCTTATTAGGAGGGGCAGTGGGCTTCATCATTATTTCGGTTCTACAACCAATCTACAATTTAACGGGGTCATTTTAATGCGGCCTCGAGCGTTTACCTTGATCGAGTTGCTGGTAGTGGTTTCCATCATCGGCGTGTTAATTACGCTAGTGGTCGTGGCGGTCCGACCGATTCAGATCAAATCCCGGGATGCGACTCGCAAGTCGAACCTCAATTTGTACCTAACTGGGCTGGACCTCTTTAAAGCTGATTTTAAGGTCTACCCAAACCACACTTTTTACCTGGGCAAAAACACTACCGATTTGGGAGCAGTGACTTCCAGTTTCGATTTGGGGACTGATATCGCTGGTTGCCAAGGCTTGAACGGCGCGGGTAATCCGACTAATTTCTCGGTTTCACCGGCCGACTTTACGACGGCGGAAACCAATTACAACCTGGCGGTTCTGAAGCCAGGTTTGGCCGCCACTAATCACTTTTTGCTCTGCCTGAAGTACATCGACCGGCTAATAGCAGACCCGACTCGCGGAACGGGCGCCGCCGGCTATCACTACCGGGTTTCGTACGATTACGTGGATAGCTTGGTTTCGGCTGAGCTCGAGAACGTCAACGATTCGGAAGCTAAGCTGCTCTTCAACTCTGGCGCCGCCAAGCGCTATCACCTCGGAACCGGAATGACGGTCCGACATCTGGACGAAGATAGCAACGCCTATAACCCGCTCGATCTGATCACTAGGGAATTTTACAGCGCTCTGGCCACCGGGACGCTATCTGACGGGATTTACTTATACCAATGCAAGAGACGTGACAGTAGTACCGTCATTAACCGCGACGACCGATCGTTGAGCGCTAACGAGCCGCTGACGTACCAATCGACCGCCTGGAAGAAGAATCCGGGCTGCTGGGATAACATCGGAGGTCTTGATGCGATCAGGGCCTACTAGGGGGTACAGCCTCATCGAACTAGTGGTAGTGCTGGGGGTGGTGACCCTCATCGGTCTGGCTAGTCTGCCGAACGTGTTCGGCCGTAACGAACGCTTAACGCTCGACACCAGCGCTAACCGGATTCGTCAGCTTTTGATCGACGCCAAAACCCGCTCGCTGGCACCGACCGGCAAAGATCAGGGTCAGCTCGGCCAGGTCTATCAAGTCACGATCGGCGAGTTTAACGCCGGGCAAACCAACTACACGGCAGCCGGGTCGGCCAAAACCAATGTCCTGACCCTTGAGCGCGGCACTACCCGTTGCGACCAAAGTGATGGCCAGGCCGGTAATATCCGACTGCGAGAACTCACCTTGCCGCGCAACATCTATATTTCCAGCTTTTTCCCGAGTAACGCCGCGCCGACTGACACTAAGTCAGTCATCCGTTTTGCGGTCGGCAAGGTTGGATTCAGCTGTGGGACGTTCTCAAACCCATCGATCGAGTCAACAAATTTCGACGACCCGAGCTGGACCGGTAAATATCTCAACCAGTCTAGCAACGAGGCCAAGGCCCGCTATTTGGTGATCGAAGTCAGTGCCCAAAAAGTCAGCGAGAAGCGCTACGTGGTGGTTGATCGCCAAACGAGCGAGATCAGTGTCAGCCGGACTAACCCGCAATCGTTTTTTGCCTCGCTGGGCGATTCGTTAAAGCCCAAGTGGAACGATATCGACCTGGCTAAGTTCCGCCTGTCGTTAACCTGCGGCAACGCCACGCCGTCACGGGTGACGATCACCTATCCTCGGGCCCAGGATCGGGTAACCGATCCCAACGTCACTGATCCGAATTTGGCGGTCTTTTACGACCTGAGTTGGAATATCAACGGCGAACAAGCCAATAATCAGCCGTTGTTCCGACCGTTGGCGATTCGGTATTTTTACGATGTCCGGCCAGGCTTCGAGACAGTCGAGTACAGCTTCGAGACGACCACGGTTTCTGTCGCTCATCAACGCTTTAACGTCACGGTTAACGTGGCCGCTTCCGATCAAGTGGGCAATTTGCAAGACGCTTACTTGAACGGGGCCTTGAACGCCATCGAACGGCAACGCCAAAAGACTTTCTTTTTAGAGTGCGGCAACCAAACTGCCAAGGATGAAGCCGATCTCGACACCGACAAGGAACAGACTGACCCTGAGGTAATTAATAACGGTTGTACGCAGTCGTTTTGGGATGGGGTCCGGCGTACCGTTCGGCAGTTCTTCGCCCCCACCGCCCTGGCCCTGATAATGGGGGAACCTGAAGCCTGCGGAGCAGTGCAAGGAACCGAACTTTGAGATGAAACTGCGACGTCATTCCCTGGTCGGTTTTTCCTTGGTGGAGGTGCTCTTTGCCGTCTCTTTTTTGGTGATGGTCGGTCTGGCGATGTCGGCCCTGAACTCCGCCGCCGCCCGTTTAATTACCACCACCGAACTTAAAGTTGCGGCCTACGCCATGAACGATCAATCGCTGGCCTACGTTGCCATCCTGCGCAAGGCTAACGGCGCGGCGTTTTCAGTGGCGCCGTGCTCGCTCGGAACGCCGTGTTACGTCGTCTGCCCGGCTGATAACTTAGCTGCCAACTGCTCGTTTTCGGTGACGCCAAAGGCGGTCCAGTTGGGCCGAAACCGAGTGCAGTTTGTCCCGGAAGTCAAAGTGACCCAAACCGGCAGCAGCTACTTGGTTTTAGCCAAAACTTCCTGGGGGCGGGGACAGAACCGGTCGGTGATCTCCAGCCAATTACTCGAATGAATACCGTTTCTCCGACCATGAGCAGACGCGGCTTTACCCTGGTTGAATTAGTCGTGAGTGTCGGCCTTTTCATGGTCGCTATCACGGTTACCCTGCTGGCGACGGTAGGCACCAACAGCTTGATCCAGCGGACCGACGCCCGGTCGTCAATTTCCGAAAGCGCCCGATCAACCACTGATGTCCTGCGCCGAATTGCCGAGAACGCTCCGGTCGGAACCGTCGTTTTGCACGGTTACTACAACAACCCTGACGCCTACGCTGGGGTCCAGGTAAAAAAGTTTTCGGCCTCCCAGTCCTCAACAACCTGTGAAGTGGTCGGTCGGGCCACTGGTACGACGGGCAGTAACGGGGAAGAGACCTACGCCCTTTCGACGACCGGCGACACCATCGCCTACTGGATTTATCGGGTCGATTCCTCCCTCCAATGCCCGGACCTGTCAACGGCTCCGGTTTATCAGAACCGTTTGACGAACGTCTCTACTACTGTCACCGATTTCCGGCTGCAGATGAACTCCTACCCTTGCGACGCCGGCGCCAACTGTACGACCAAGCAGCAACTTCGTTACTCGTACACCCTGGAGCTGAAATCCACCCAATCCGGTCGAGCCAGTGAAACTCGGCGCTCGACGACGACAGTTGCCAGTAGCTTACCAATTGGTTTGATCAATGTCGGCGTACCCGCCCTCAACATCGCGACGACGAACGTGCCCGACGGGGTGGTTGGCCAAGCCTACAGCAAGGACATTTTGGGTGAAGGCGGCCGGACGCCGTACGCGTGGAGCCACACGGGTAGCTTGCCAACAGGCCTAAGCTTAGTTGCTGACGGGACGAAATATATCTTGCAAGGAACGCCAACGGCCACCGGGGCGGCGACGATCACAGTAACCTTGCGGGACGCCAGTAACCCGCAGCAAGTTGATATCCAAGAGTTGAGTTTTGCTGTTACTGCCGGCGGCGGTGGTGCCGTGGTTATTACCACCAACAGCTTGCCTGACGGTTCGACGGGCACAGCCTACTCGGCCAGCCTCCAAGCTTCCGGCGGCAGCTCACCCTATACCTGGGCAATCATCGCCGGCTCGTTGCCACCCGGCCTGACGTTGAACCCGTCTTCCGGGGCCATTTCCGGCACGCCGTCAACCGCCGGAACCTTTAACTTTACTGTTCGGGCGACCGACCAAGTCGCCCAAAGCGACAGCAAGCCGCTGTCGATCACTATCGGTGGGATTATCGTGCCGCCACCGCCACCGCCCCCACCACCCGGCGGTGAAGGCGAACCGGGCGGCGGCGCTGGAGTCGGAGGTCTGGAATGAGCGCTCGTCACCCTGGTTCGGTCTTGCTGCTAACGGTCATGATCATCGCCGTGTTGACAACTACTACCTTGGGAGCGATTGCGATCCGATTCGACCAGCTGTCGGCAACGGAAAAAATCAACAACTCGGCTGTCGCCAAATTGGCCGCCGACAGCGGGCTGGCCAAAGTAAAAGAAAAGTTGACGGCGGGGGCCAGTATCGTCCCGACGGTTTATGATCTCGATAGAAATCAAGAGAGCACCGGGGTAGATTTGGCTAAATACAAACCCAATCCCCGGAGCATCACCAGTAGCTTTGAAAAAGCTTCGACGAGCCTGCCGCGCTGTCTGGCGGTAGCAGTCCTGTCACCGTGGGTTAACGCCGGCCGCTACCTGTTTGATGAAGAGGACGAAGCCAACCCAGCGATGATTTTTTACTACGCCAATATCGTCAACGATACGCCGCTCGGTGCCATCCCCGGTAACGATTCGTTCAGCGACACCGACAAGCTGACCCCGCTCTCCGAATTAACCAAGCTCGGTCACTTTTATAACCCCTTCGCCGATATTCGAGATCAGCAGCGCAACCAGTCGTACTGGACGATCAAAATGGGGGGCCCAGAAGACGAGTTCTTGACTAAAAAAGCCGCCGACGGCGTTTCGTCCTATTACGCTGGGCTCGATTTTGTCTATATCCCATACCTGCCTCGGTTTACCGATACGGGGCTGGTGACTAGTAGCGGCAGCCAAACCGGGATGGACCGGATCACCGCAGCTGATCTTCGGGCTAAATTTGAGGGTGTTATCAAACAGAACAACTTTAAGATCTGGCTCGACGCTTCAGCCAAAGACCAATTTATCCAAGAGTACGGCCTGGGCGACCTGTTTACCGAAAGTAACGAGTACCGGGTCCAGTGGCTTCAGCCCAGTTTATGGAATGATTTGCCGGAGGCCGAGTTGGGCGCAGTCCATAAAACCGAGAATGCCAACAACACCCCAACCGACCCGTGGACGAAAAAATCGCCGCCGCTTTTGACGACCGGTAACGGGGAGAGCGGTTGGGACGTTGATATTGTTCGGGGCAGTCGGCCGTTTTCGTTCGTCAAGCTTAATACCAACGCCAATGCCACCCCGCTCGCCCCCGGCGCCACCCTTACTGGGTTGCTTTATGGTTCACATGAGGGCATTCACCTCCAGCAACGATTGACCTTGTTTTTAATGCGCCGCGGCGATCGAGTACCGCTACCGATGGAGAACCGCACCAGCGATCAAGGCCGCCTGTACAACGCCAAGGTGACTGAGGTCGGCCTGGCGGGCAACCTGACGACGATCAAACTTCAACTCGACACCAACTCGTATAACACGCCCAAGAAAGCTGATGGCGCGACGATTACGTGGGACGACCTGGACTCGATCGTTCTGTCCGGCAACGGTCCGCAGTACTCGACGAAAAACAGCTTAACCGCAGCGACCCTCAGCGATCCAGGCAACGACGGGGTTAACGTTACCGTCACGAAAAGCTCCAACTGCGCCTTTAGCGCTACGCTGGTGGCCTGTCCGAGCGTCGGTGACGTCGTCAGCTTGAACAAAGCTGGTGCGGCTCCAATTTGGGGTCAAGTGACAGCGGTTAGCTTTGCTGGCTCGACAATGAGCAGCTTTACCATCGACAAAGCCCGGCGCTCGCCCAAACCGCTGCGAAACATGGCGGCGGTGCCGTACACCGACCCAGGCGGCAATCCGATGATCGCCTACTACGGCGGTGAAATTGTCATGAACGATTACGATGCCGGCTTCAACTCCGAAAGTGATGAACTCTGGTTATATGATCCCGAGAACGACGTCTGGACATACCCGACCCAGACCGGCAGCTCGCCGGGTAAACGGGCGGGTGCCTCGCTGGTCTTTGACGAACAAAACCGCCGTTTGGTGATGTTCGGCGGTTTTTATCGCGAGGGTGTGGCCGTTACTAGCCCACCAGGGCAAATCAACTGCGAGACGGCCCAGGCTCAGTGTTTATACAGCAACCAGGCCGGGTTACGCTTGGCTAAACGGGTTACCAACGACGTCTATGCCTATACGCTAGGCTCGGGGAGTTGGGAAAAAATCAATTACAGTTTCGACGCGGCCAAGAAAATTCAGAAAAATAACACCTATCAAATGCGAGTCGTTTCAACGCTGGCCGACCGGTCGGGGTTGGAACGGTGGCGATGGACGCCCCGGGCCGACAATACAAATGGGGCGCCGCCGATCGTCGTCAATATCAACGGGACAGCCAGCTCGACCATTAAAGTTACCCCAAGTGCGGCCGGAATTGCTAAGGGGGACGAGCTTTATATGTACAGCCGCGACCCCCAGTTTAACGCTTGGGGACGAGTGACTGATGTCGATTACCCGAACGACACCGTTACCCTTGTTGCTCATGGCCATATTCGGACCGGAGCGACCTCGGTAACAGTCAATGAACTGTTCCTCCAAATCATTAACCGCCAGTTTGCTGCCCGGCCGTGTACCGGAGATTATGTTGCCAGTAGCGATCTCTATAGCTGCGTAATGAGCGGTGACACCACCGGCTACGCCGTAGGGGATCAGGTGGTGCTGGAAGAGTATCAGGCGGGCAAACTCAATAACCTGCTCTCAGGCTACATCAGCCACATGGAAGCCAACGGCGCTTTCTATTTTGTCCAAGATGAACGACTCGGTTCGCTCGAAGATTTTCGCAATAACACCGGCGTTGGCAAAGTGGCCGGTGAGTCGGCAGTTTCGTTCCCGGTCGGTCGGTACGGCGGTACCCTGCAAATCAAGCCGGGCGATCCACAGGGTGGGAAGCAAGCCAATTATCTTTGGCAAGGCACTTCTACTAACATCACCAATAACATCCGGTTTAACGAAATTTGGGAGCTGGAATTTAATAACGGAGTCACCGCGGGGCCGGCTAGTGCCATCTGGGCTTCAACCCCCAAAGCGATGAATAACCCAGCACCCAGCACCTCAGCCACCTACAGTGTCAAATCAATTAAGCCGACCTACTTTACTCAAGTCTTTACCCCGACTAACGGCGCCAAAGCGCCGGAGGTCGTCAAAGACTTAGTAACCACCAACGAACAAACTGGCCAACAAACCATCGAGTGGGATAACACCAAGACTTGGGAACTGACGCTCGACACATCGGGCCTGGAAGCCGGGTCGCCCAGTCGTTTAGTTGCTAATGCGCCAATAATTATCGAGCGGTTTAACGGGCCGGACGGGCCGAACCCCAACGTTCGAGAAACTTTTTACGGTACGATCGTCGGTACCTTTGCTAATGGGTACGACTCGACGGTTATCAAGATCAAACACAACCCGGCCTACCCGGGCGATAGCGGCTTGAAATCCCACAGCAAAAACAGCAAGATCTCGGTCCATGGTTACTATCGGACGGATTACATCATTGGTGGCACTGCGACGTGGGTTCAGAACGGTGGCTACTTAAAGGTTGTCAATGTACCGGCCAGCAATCATCACCTAGTTCCGTCCTCGGGTATGGCTTTGATGTTCTGGCGCGACGTCAACGGCGGTTACCTCGAGGCCTACACTATGACGGTTCGAGACCGGACGTACACGGCTGCCACTGACGAGTTTCGCTTTTACCCTGATGATCGGCCGTACGCCAGTCCCGGCCCGCTCTCGTACGGGGGCAATGGGGTGGTTTCGCATAACGGTAACGATGCCTACGTGCTGGCGCTCTCTGAACACCAACTTTCCTCCTACGGGCAGGGTGCGCCCGAGTGGTTTGCCAACGCCAAAGAGAATAATCCAGAGTGGCGTATCAGGATATCTGATACCGAGTCTGCCGAACTCAACGACCGGCCCGCGCCGCGACAAGGCGGGGCTTTTGCCAGTTACTATTTCAAAGGCAGTTTTAAGAGTCAGGTTTACTACGTTGGCGGTACCTTCGGCCGTTACGCCGATGTCTGGAAAATGGATCACGCCGGCAAGATGAACGGCAGTGACGATGTTCGGTGGCGAATTGGCAAAGCTTCGCCGGACAGCAACAAGGATCTGCCAAACCTCTTCGGCAGCTCGCTCCAACTCTATGAAAAGAACGGGGCGATCAAGGCAGTCCATTTTGGCGGCAAGCTAAAATTTGATACCAACAATAACGATTACAACAAATACCTCGGTCCTAAAATATTGAGCAAGCCCGAAATCGATCGGTACAGTACCAGCGATAACTCCTACATGCTGCCCGAAACCGCGCCGGTTGATAGCGCCGGAGTAGTCGGGACACTCCAGGCTAACTTTCCAAGCGGCGTCAGTGCCAATGTTCAGAAAGTCAAAAACTCGCTCAAGCTGAGTACGACCGGAATTGCCCCGACTAGCCCAGGCGGCTGGACGCTCTCCAAGACAGCCTGCGGTTATATAGGCCAGGTGTGTGACGGCTCTAGCGACAGTCCACCGCTGTTACGGCATCTGGGCACTCTTGGCCGCCACTCGAGTAATAATACGGCTCACGGCGGTCACTCCTGGGGCGCCGCCCGAGCCGTTTTGAACCCCGGGACAGCCTTTTTGAAAGAAGGTAGCCAGTCCCGCTTAATCTTGTCTGGTTCGGCAATGTCGGCGGATGCGACTAACGGCCGGTGGGATCAGGACGGTTATTACCCCTACCTCTGTGACACGGCTGGCCGGTGCAGTACGGTACCATACGGGACAACCGGGACGAACTTTGCTTCCGACAAAACCCTGATGTTTGCTGGCTTTGCCAAGATTACCGGTGCCAACCAAGGCGGGGCGGTCTTGGTGACGACGACGGCAGTCGGTTCGGCCTTGGTGGCGGGGCGATGGGGCAGTAGCAATACCGGTGGTCGCTGGTACGGGTACTGCGCCGAGTACTATTACGACGATCCCGACGAGAAAAACGGCAACGAAGATTTTGAATGCAAGACTGGGGCAACTCGGGTGATGCGGTGGTTGCCTGACTCCGAGGATCTGGTCTTCCTGTTTAACGCCAGCTTGGTCCTGGCTTCGACTGATACCTACCGCGTGATCGGCTATCACGGCGGGGCTAAACGCGGTTATCAGGTGATCAAACAACCGGGCCGCGACCCGATCGTCTTTGAAATTGTGCCTTAAGCTCTTGAGTCGTACTGGCCGGTTTCGGTATTAACAAAAACCCTATCGCCAGTTTTTATAAAAAGGGGAACTTGGATAGTGACGCCGGTTTCGAGCGTGGCGCTTTTGGTCGCGGCGTTGGCCGTATTGCCTTTAACGGCCGGCTCAGTGTAGGTGATTTCTAACTCAATCTTTTTAGGTAATTTGACGCCGATGATTTGGTCTTGCCACGTCATCAGATCAACCTTCTCGCCTTCTTTGAGAAATCGCCGTTGGCTTTCAGGCAAACTTCCCATCAATTGCTCGTAGGTGTCGGTAATCATAAAGTAGCCAGTTTTTCCTTCGCTATATAAGTATTGGGCGGCTCGGTAGCTGATCGAAGCTTCTTCGAGCCGTTCTTCGCCGGCAAAGGTATAATCAATGACTGCTTGGTCAAGCAGATTACGGAGTTTGGTTTGCAGCTTAGCGCCGCCCCGACCCATTTTGTGGTGGTTGGCTTCAATGACTTCGTGGGGTAGTCCCCGAAAGATAACTTTAGAACCGGGTCTGACTTGGCCCAAACTGAGCATAACCGACCGCCTAGCGCTTAACGAACGGTAAAAGGCCGAGGTAGCGAGCTCGCTTGACGGCCACCGATAGCGCTCGCTGATGCTTAGCGCAAACGCCGGTCTCACGGGCTGGTTTGATCTTGCCCCAACTGGTCAAAAAGCGTTGGATCAACTCAGTGTTCCGGTAATCAATCTCTTTAATCTGGTTTTTTGAGAAATAGCAGTCGACTTTTCGTTTCATGAATTTAAAATGGAATGTACTCCGCTTCGCTCTGGTATATCCCGATTAAAATTTTATTATTGAAATTTTTCATTGGTGAAAATTTAAAACGGTATATCGTCTAGGTTGATTTCGTCGGCATCGGCCGCGGGTTGCTCTTCTTTTTTGCTGTCTTTGGCCGCTGGACGTTCTTTTTTGGCTCCACCAACTTCGCTTAAGTCGAAGCCTGAACCGTCACCTTTGGGAGCGAGCGGAATGAAGTTGTCAGCGACGATCTCGGTTTTGCTGCGCTTAACCCCGTCGTTACCTTCCCAGCTGGTGGTCTGTAAACGGCCCTCTACGTAGACTTTCTTGCCTTTGCTGAGCATCTGAGCGGCTAGCTCACCAAGTCGCCCCCAGACCGAAATTTCGTGGTACTGGGTGTCCTCTTTGAGGTTACCGTCTTTGTCCTTCCAGCGGCGATTCGTTGCGACCGCAAAGGCGCAGACCGATTGACCGCTCGGCAGGGTCCGGACCTCTGGGTCACGCGTTAAGTTGCCTAATACTTGGGCCCGGTTCAAACTAAACATGTCCCTCCTCCTTGGCGTCAGGTTTGACGCGTCGTGAACGGCTACTTGGTGCGTTGGGATCGACCGTCCATTTGGTTAATAAAAATCGTTTAATTACCGCCTCGTGACGCAATTGGGCTTCGAAACCAGGAACCGTCGCTGGATCAGTTTCAAAAAAGACTGAAACCAACTGCAGTTCGTTCTTTTTGGCAACCGGGAAAAAGAGTCGGCGGGTGCCGAGATCCTCAGTTTTGACGATTTGTGCGCCGCTATCGCGAATTTTGGCTTCGAGAGCAGTTAAGGCAGCGCCATCCTCGACCAGAGCAGTCAGTAAGTAGCGCTCCTGGCGAGTTGTCGTGGTTTCGGTATTCATCGAGGACAATTGTACCTTCTCCACCTCATCTGATCAAGCCACCAAGAGACTAATCGGGTGAAGAACGTTTGATGAAGCGCCGATGAGTTTCCCGCAAACTTTGGTCGGTCACGTGGGTGTAGAGCTGGGTCGTGGTCACGGAGGAATGGCCGAGCAAGGCCTGGACCGAGCGCAGATCGGCCCCGTTACGCAGCAAGGTGGTGGCAAAACTGTGCCGGAGCTTGTGGGGAGTAACTGGTTTGACGATGCCGGCCAGTCGGGCCCGGTTTTGGAGGATGCGTTGGATGCTTCGAGGGGTCAGGCCGTGTTTTGGTCGGCTGTCGAGCTGAATGTTTTTGAAATGACGAATGAATAGGTAGGGGTTGGTATCAGTTCGAGCCTCAAGGTACGTCGTGAGGGCCGTGACCGCTTCGTCGCTCATGAACACCGGCCGGACTTTGCCGCCTTTACCCCGGACCGTAAACTCGCCGCGATCCAGATTGACTTGTTCTCGCTTCAAAGCAATGACCTCACTGACCCGCAACCCGCTGGCGTAAAGCAGCTGAATCATCGCCCGATCACGGAGCGTCGTGAGCGTCGTTTCGCCGTCGGTTTCGAGCAGGCGACTGACTTCTTCCGGTTCCAAAAAGTGGATCTGCCGTTCGGAGACTCGACCGAGCTCGATTTTGTCAGGCGGCAGGACCGTCAGATCGCGGCCGATCAAGTGCTTGAGCAGGGCGCGGAGCGCGATCAGGTAGTAGTTGAGGGTTTTGCGACTGAGGTTCGGCTGTTGCTCCTGAAGCCAGACCTGAAAATCCAAAATATCTTCTTGAGTCAGGTCTTCGATCGTCGCCAATTTGACGCTACTGGCCCAGTCACCAAATACCCTTAGATAATGATTGTAGTTGCGAACGGTATTAGCTGATAACCCTCGAGCGGCTCGGCAGTAGCGAATAAATTCCTGAATTGCCCTGGCAGTCTTCATACGCTACACTTTAACACGTTAATAATCTCACCAAAGTATGGATCTGCTCACCCTTGATCACCGGCTAACGTTTAGTTTATTTCATTGGGGGAGCAGTAATCCTGCCTTGCAGCGGTTTTTTCTGATAGTTGCCAGTGTATTTATATACCTTTTGCCAATCATTTTGATTTGGCTGTTTTTTCGCAGTCACGGGGACCGACTGCGCAGCGTCAAAATTTTTCTAGTCGCGGTACTTAGCTGGCAGGTCTTAGCTCAATTGCTCGGCAGCTGGCTTTACACAGCCTACGATTTTCGAGAGCGTCCGTTTGCCGCTATCGGACTCCAGGAACTCTTTTTCGAGCAACCCGAGAAAGCCTTTCCTTCAGACCATGCAGCTGTCATGTTTGGCGTGATGGCAGCCTTCTTTGGTTATAAATACCCCCGTCTCGGTTGGCTGTTTCTAATCGGCGGCCTGATTAGTAGCTTCGGCCGGGTGGCGGTGGGCTTCCATTATGTCGGCGATATTCTCGGGGGCGTCGCCATCGGGGTAATCGCCTACGGCCTGATTCGTCTTCTCGATACTACTCTCGATAAAGCGCTAGAACCGATACTGCGAAGGCTGCCTTTAAAACAATGACGCCGAAACTCGATCACCAACGCTTGCTGGCGGTCTGGATCTCGAACGTGACTAACCCCGTCTTGCTGGTGGCCATCAGCCTCGTCTATCTGACCAATCGCTACATCAACGACCTCGACCAAGTTATCCAGTGGTCAGCGCTCGGCCTGTCGTTAATTGTCGTGGCTCCGGCGGTCGTCTATTTTATCGTTAACCGGCATCTGGCTCGAAAGGTCGATATCGATATTAGTAATCGAGCAGACCGACCGTTACCGCTTATGCTCGCCAGTCTCGGTGCGTTAATCGGGGGGTACTTGGTCGGTGCCCGAATCGACCAAAACTCTAGTTTGCTGCTGCTTAATAACACGTTGGTGGCGATGTTACTGCTACTGACGATTATTTCGTTTGTCTGGAAAATCAGTATTCACGCCTCGACCTTGACGGCGCTAGTGACCCTGATTGTCATTTTCCGGGGCTTTGACTACGTACCGCTTTACCTGCTCGTCATCCCGGTAGCTTGGGCTCGGCTTTATTTACAGCAACATACTATCGCCCAACTGGTGGGCGGCTCGCTGATGGGCGCGGTAGTTACCTACGCGACGGCGGTTTTACTCGATCGCTAATTAGATTTCTAAGTCCTGAACTGGTGCTGGGGCTGGACTAGCAGCCGGAGTTGGACTCGCCGGCGCTGCTGGGGCCGGTGTTGCTGGGATGGCTGAGGGAACCGGAGTACCTTCAGCAGAATCGGCGGCTAAACGCGGTGGCTCGTCAAACGGAATCGTCGAAGCGCTGGTCGGCGTCGCCGGGGGAACGGCGACAGGAGCGATCGGAGTGGGGCTAAACGGCGTAACGGTTGGATTGCTCGGTGGTGGGGGAGTCGTGGAAGCCGGGGCTCCGTTAATCGAAATGGGGACGCTTTTGCCGGGAATTGGGTTACTAACAGGATTGGCGGGTGGCGGTGAAACTGGTGGTGGCGCCGGTGGGGTGACCGTTACGGCGGGAGTAGCCGCTACCGGAGCAGGCGGCGTTGGTACTGGGTTAACGGCTGGAGCCGGAGCTGGAACTACGGGCGGCGGAGCGGTAATTGGCGCTGGCGGGCTCGGTGGAGTAACGGGCGAACTACTTTGGCTAGGGGTGACCGCCGGTCGAGGTGGCAAAATTGGCCAGGGCGATGATGGGCGCTTTGACTGCTCAGCTGCTGGAGCCGGTGATGGCGTCGGTTTCGGCGCAGTCCCGGTCCAGGAAGGATCGATAATCGGTTTAGGTGGCGAGGCTGGTTTCGGGGGTTCGAATGAGGTCACTGGCTGCTGCGGGGTCGGCGGTGTTAGATTGATTGGCGCTTTCGGCGGGCTGACCGGTGGTGCAGTTGGCTTGGCGGACGGGATGTACGGTGGTTTAATCGTCGGCCGCTCCGATTTTGGTTCGACAGTTGGTTTGGGTGGTGTTGGGGCAGCACTAGCGGGTGGGCTGACTTGACCGTTCATCAAGGTCTCGAGGTACTGGATACTAATTAAAGCAATGGCTGGCTTGCCGCCTTTGGTCAAAACATAAAGCCCGTCAGTCTCTTGCTCAATGTCAGCAACGATGCGACTAAAGTTGTCGCGCGTGTCAGTCAGCGGCACAATTCTGTCGATCGGAACGTTTATTCCCCCCATTGCTTCCCAGCCTAACGACCGGGTGGGAAGCTGTCAATTAATCTCACGGGCCCGGCCGGCGCCGTAGAGCACGTTGCCCAACAGATTAGTCGACAGTATACTGCCCAGGCAATGGCCAAACTCTCAATCCAGCGCACCGAGCTAGACAACGGCTTCCGGATTGTGGCAATCGACATGCCCGGCCGTCGTTCGATGACAAGTTTTTTGACGATTCGCAGCGGCTCACGCTACGAGAACGACGCCAATAACGGCGTGGCTCACTTTTTGGAGCATTTAGTCTTCAAGGGCACCGAGCGCTACCCCGATAACGAAGCCGTTGCCCAAGCTATTGAAGGGGTTGGCGGTACTATTAACGCGTGGACCAATTTCGACCATACGGCCTACTGGAACATCGTCCCTGCCTCCGCCTGGCGCTCCGGCGTCGCGATGCCGTTTGAGCTGGCGTTCCGTCCCCGTCTAGCGGCTCCAGAAATGGAACGCGAACGCAGCGTCATCATCGAAGAAATTCGGATGTATCAGGACGACCCGGCCCGTCATATTAGTGATTTAGCGACGGCCCTACTATTTAAGGGCAATCCGCTCGCCCGGCCGATTATCGGCACCGAAGAAATTATCCGGACCCTGCCGATCGAGGCGTTTCGCCAGTATCGAGAGACCCATTACCTCCCCTCACAAGCGGTCTTTGTTATTGTCGGGGATCTGGGCAGTCAAGACTACATGGAAGTAGTCAACGGGTATGTCGGTTCGCTGTCAGCCGGGCCGGTGACGTACCCCGAACCGCTGGGCGCTATGAGTCAACAGCAAATCCACGTCCATGAGAAAAAAACTGACCAAACTCACTTTATTTTAGGAGTAGCCGATCCAGCCCTAGGGCTGAAGGCTGAGCAGGATCGCTACGCCGCTATTGTCTTAAATAACCTGCTGGGCCAAGGGATGAGTTCTCGACTTTTCCTGCAAGTGCGGGAAAAACAAGGTTTGGCCTACGCAATTAGCTCGTATTACGACACCCTCGAAGACGCCGGTTCCCTAACCGTCTACGGCGGGGTTAACACCGATAATGTCGCTCAAGCGCTGCGTTCGGTTCGGCAAGAACTCAGCCGCTTGCAAAACGAGCTGGTGCCCTCGGCCGAGCTTAAGCAAGCCAAAGCTCACGTCAACGGCGCCTACGACATCAGCGCCGACAACCCCATTCATCTCGCGACTTGGTACGGTACCGATTGGTTGCTCGGTCGCTGGGAGACGCACGACCAAGTCGAGGCGGCGATCAATCAGGTAACCAGCCAGCAGATCCGAGAACTGGCCCAGCGATTATTTCAGCCCGAACACCTGACGCTGGCCGTAATCGGCCCTCATCAAAACGACCAGGTCTTCGTTGAGGCTCTGAACGCCACGGTCTAGCCGCTATGCTTTACGCCAAAAAGACGTAAAATACTCATATCATGGTAATTCAAAAAACACTGGTTCTCATTAAGCCTGACGCTGTCGAACGCGGGCTGGTTGGTAAAGTTATTAGTCGCTTTGAAGATCGGGGACTTCGCTTAGCCGGGATGAAGCTGTTGATCGCCTCGAAAGAGTTGGCGATGAGCCATTACGGTGATTTCGTCGAGCGCTACACCGAACGATTGGGCCGAGAGAAAGCCCAAAGCGTTATGGATGAGATGGTTGGTTTTCTGACCTCGGGGCCGATTATCGCCCTAGCGGTTGAGGGAGTAAACGCCTGTCCGGTCGTTCGTAAAATCGTCGGCGCTACCTATCCCGATGAAGCCGCAACCGGTACGATCAGGGGTGATTACGCCCACATTTCCCAGGCCTACGCCAACAAAATCGGCATTACCGTCAAGAACCTAGTTCACGCGTCTGGGTCGCCCGAAGAAGCCGAGGTGGAGCTGGGCCTTTGGTTCAAGCCTGAAGAACTATTTGACTACGAACCAGTCCACGCTAAACACACCGTCAAGTAAGGATGACAACCTACTACCTGGCAGCCGGTTCGGCCTTTGTCTTGTCGGTAGTACTCACTGGGTGGTTCGGCCGTTGGGCCCGCCGCCGCCAACTATTTATGCCCCCGATTCGCTCGCGGGATGTCCACACCACACCGGTACCTCGAATCGGCGGCTTAGCGATAGTGATCAGCTTCCTAGTGGTTCTGGGCATCTGGCAGCTCTTTTTTCCCGAAACGCTCCGTTTTACTGGCACGCTCATCGGCGGTATTGATCGCAATTTACTCGGGCTGATTTTGGCTGTCATTCTCTTGGCGGTGGTCAATTTGATGGATGACTTCCGTCACGTTCATTGGTGGATCCGTTTACTGGTTCAAATTGCGGCAGCGGCTTTGATCGCCGGCTTCGGCGTGAAGATCCAATGGTTCTCCAACCCGTTTGGTGATCCGTACATTCTCGGGGCATTGGATGCGCTCTTCGTGGTTATTTGGCTGGTCGGACTGTCAAACGTTGTCAACATGCTCGACGGTATCGACGGCTTGGCGAGCGGGGTTTCAGCGATTGCCTTGGCGACGCTCTTCTTCCTGTCAGTTAGCCCGGTGGTGGCTCAAAACGAGAACGCCTTGATCGCGGCGATTGCCTTTGGCTCGGTCCTCGGGTTTCTTCCCTATAACCTGACGAAAGCCAAAGTCTTTTTGGGCGACACCGGCTCGGTCTTCCTTGGGTTTCTGATCGGGGTGGTCGCCATCATTTCCGGCGGTAAGATTGCTACCGCTTTCTTGGCCTTAGCGATCCCGTTTCTCGATGCCCTGGTCGTTGTGGCAACTCGGTTAATGCGCGGTCAGTCACCGTTTAGTGCTGATCAGCGCCATCTTCACCACCGTCTGTTGGCCTTGGGCTTTAAACCCTGGCAGATCGTTTTACTGTTCTATGTGATCAGTCTGGGGTTTGGGCTGATTGCGCTCAACACCCAAACCGTTGGCAAGTTTTGGGCGGCTATGGCAGCATTAGTTTTAATGGCGGCGCTGGTTGTGGTCTACACGTTAAGCGACCGAGCCCGCTTTAACAATGACCAACGAAACTAACGAATCCTACACCTTTCAAGGACAGCGGTCTGGCGAAGAAGTGGTGGTGCTAGTCAATCAGCACACCTGGGTCTTGCTGCCGGTAGCAGTTACTTGGCTGGTCTTGCTGACAGTCGTTGGTCTGTCATTCTGGTTTTTCGGGGCTTCCTCCGTTAGCTCTATCGTCATCGCCGGGGCCATTATCTTTGGAATTCTTTATTCGCTTTATCACTGGTATCTGTGGAATAGCAGTAATTATATCGTCACCAACCAGCGGGTTATTAAGATCGATCAAAACAGTCTCTTCAACCGCCTGATCTCCGAAGCCGAGATCGACCGAATTCAAGAAATTTCTACCGAGATCTCCGGCCCTATCCACACTATGCTCAATTTCGGGACGATTAAGATTCAAACCGCTTCTACGACTGGCATGATGGACCTTGAGGATGTGCCCGACCCCTACAGCATGCAGCAGGAAATCGTTCGGATTCAGCGCGCGATGCATCCCGGTAAAACCGGTCTCTAAACGGCCACTGGCCGTAGCAGCGAATCGACTGCTTGCCGAAGTTCGGGACGGTTGCCGACGGTAATTTTGGCTCGCATCGATTTGACGGTCCCGTTCGATAAAACCCGTAACTCAACTGGAGTGGTGCCGGGATACTGTTGGAGCAGATTTTTGAGCTTTTCCATTACGTCTTTGCTAACATTTTTCGGTAGATCGACCGTAAAAACTCGTTCGCTAGCCGGGACCGGCGGTGAGTAGCCGCCGTCCGGGCGTTTGGGGTAGGGTGAACGAGCCGGGGCCTGGGTCAGCGCACCAAGTTCATGAATCGTAATCGTTTCGAGCGGCCAGACTTTATCAACAAGGAGTTTGGGCTCACCGTCTTTGTCGCTGATCTTGCCCTCTAGTAGCACCATCGAATCCTTACTCCAGATGTCTTTGTGGTCGCCGAAGACGGACGGGAAAATCACCGCCTCCAACATCCCGCCCAAATCTTCAATTTGGGCAAAGGCCATCGTTTGATTAGATTTGGTCGTGATTTTTTTGACTTCGCTGACGACGCCACCGATCCGTACGGTTTTGCCGGCTAGCTCTCGGGTGATTTCTTGGCAAGGGGTGGCGCACTGGCCAAGTTTCTCTGAGAACTCTTTAAGCGGGTGGTCGGACAAGTAGAGTCCTAAGAGCTCTTTCTCCCAGGTCAAGTTCTGACGCCGGTCTTCGGCCACCACTGGCAGATTAATGAGCGGCACTTGCGACGCGGTTGGGTCGGACTCAAACAGGAGGACTTGGCCGTTGCCGTTTTGCTTGGCAGCCCCAGCGGCGGCTTTGACCAAGAATTCGATGCCGGCGTACAGCGATGCTCGGCTGCCAAAGCGATCTAGCGCCCCGGATTTGACTAAGTTTTCTAGCACTTTTTTGTTTAGCGATTTGCAACACCGGCCGAGAAAATCTTCCAGACTTTGGTACGGGCCGCCCGCTTTGCGTTCGTCGACGATTTCTCGGGCTACCCCAAGGCCTAAGTTCTTAACCGCTCCCAGGCCAAAACGGATCGCCCGTTTTTCTTTAACGACCGCAAAATCGGCAAAGGACTCGTTAATATCCGGCGGCAAAACGGTAATGCCTAACCGCTCACACTCGGCAATCTCAATCCCGAGCCGGTCGATATCGCCCAAGTCGCTCGTCATCAGAGCCGCCATGAAACAGTCAGGGTAGTGCGCTTTGAGATAGGCAGTTTGGTAAGCGATCATGGCGTAACAGACGGCGTGGCTCTTGTTGAAACAATAAGCAGCGAAATCTTCGAGCTGTTTCCAGATTTGGTTGGCCTTGGTTTCTTTGACACCGTTTTTCAAAGCGCCGGAAACAAACTTCTCTTTCATCTCGGCCATCAGTTTCGGGATCTTCTTGCCGATGGCTTTGCGCAGTGTGTCGGCTTCCGAACCAGTAAAACCGCACATATCTTTACTCATCCGCATGACCTGCTCCTGATAAACGGGAATGCCGTAGGTCTCTTTGAAGGATTCCTCAGCCAGCGGGTGGAGGTACTCGATCTCTTCTTTGCCGTGCTTGCGGTTAATAAAGCTTTGAATCCACTGCATCGGACCTGGCCGATACAAGGCGACCATCGCGACGATATCCTCGAACTGGTTAGGTTTCAGCTCCTTGATGTATCGTTTCATTCCCGCTGATTCCAACTGGAAGACCCCGGTCGTTTCGCCGCGGCCGAGCAGCTTAAACGTCTCCTCGTCCTCGAGGGGTAGGTTTTCAATGTCGATCGAACCGCCGTAAGCAGCTTCAATGATTTTGACCGCTTGTTTCATAATCGAGAGGTTGGAAAGACCGAGGAAGTCCATCTTCAGCAGGCCAATTTTTTCGATCGGACCCATCGAGTACTGGGTTACCTGGTGAACGTCGCCGCCTTGGGCAGCCTGAACGGCGACATACTGATCGAGCGGTTCTTTGGAGATCACAATGGCGCAGGCGTGCTGAGAAGCGTGGCGGACCGTTCCCTCGAGTTTCATCGCCTGGTCGAGGAGCTGCTTGGCTTCGGGGTCTTTGGTGTAAACGTCTTTTAACTCCGGCGATTCCTGAACCGATTTGGCGAGTGGGGTGTGGCGGCCTTGAATTGGGGTTGGAACGACCTTAGCAATGGCGTCAACTTGGTTGTACGGCATGCCCAAAACCCGGCCGACGTCGCGGACAGCGGCCCGGGCCATAATCGTTCCAAAGGTGATGATGCCGGCCACGTGGTCGTCGCCGTATTTTTCTCGGACGTAATCGATAACCTCGCCTCGCCGTGTGTCTTCAAAGTCCATGTCGATATCTGGCATCGACACCCGGGCCGGATCGAGAAACCGCTCAAAGAGGAGGTCGTACTGCAGTGGATCGACGTTAGTGATACCCGTGACGTAGGCAATCAACGAACCGGCTGCTGAACCTCGACCTGGGCCGACAAAGATCCCTTTTTCTCGAGCAAAACGCATAAAGTCGGCCACGATCAGCAGGTATCCCGGAAAGCCCATCTTAATAACCACATCTAATTCAAAATTCAGCCGCTCTCGGATGGTCGGGGTAATTTCCTTGTACCGTTTTTGCAGGCCTGCCTCGCACCACTTTTTGAGCAAACTGGCTTCGGTTTCACCAGGCGGCAGCGGAAACTGGGGTAGCAGGTTCTCGCCCATCGGGATCTTTAAATCAACTTGGTCAGCAATCCTGACGGTGTTTTCGATCGCCTCGGGTACATCGGTGAAGGCGCCGGCCATTTCCTCTGGGCTTTTCAGGGAGAAGTCGCTGGTGTAGAGCATCCGGTCCTTGTCGCTGACTAATTTGCCGGTTTGAATGCAGACTAGGATATCGTGAGTGTTATGGTCTTCGGAGTTAACGTAGTGGGTGTCGTTGGTTGCGACTAGCCCCGCCCCGGTTTTCTTAGCCCATTCTTTGATGTGTTGGTTAACGACCTGTTGTTCGGCAATTGCCGGGTGGTTCTGCAGCTCTAAGTAGTAATTCTCTTTGCCGAAAATTTCTTGGTAGGTCCGAATAGTTTCTTCCAACCCCTCAAAATCTTTTTCGAGAATCCGTCGGCTGGTTTCACTAGCCAAGCAGGCCGAGGTCGCGATGAGGCCTTCGCTATAACGGCTCAAGATTTCTCGGTCTAACCGCGGTTTATAGTAGTAGCCTTCCAAATGGCCGAGTGACGTTAGTTTGATTAGGTTTTTGTAGCCGGTCAGATTTTTGGCCAACAGAACTAGGTGGTACGGCTTCGTATCAATACCGCTAGCTTTATCGTGGCGGGTCCGAGGAGCGACGTAGGCTTCTTGGCCGATAATCGGCTTGATCCCGGCCCTCTGGCATTCCAGGTAAAACTCGATGGCGCCGTGCATAACGCCGTGGTCGGTCAGGGCGAGGGCTGGCATGCCTAACTCTTTGGCTTTGCTAACCAGTTGGTCGGTTTTACCCAGTCCGTCGAGCAACGAATAGTGGGAATGGACATGAAGATGGACGAAGCTTGATTTAGCCATACTCTTTCCTTTGTAATCAATGCCGTCACGGACGGCAATGGCGACACCTCAAAGGCTTGCTATCGATCTGATCTTGAAGTAAACTTATTGCACCATGGCATCGACAAAAGCCAAAGGCTCGACAAAAAACGGTCGCGACTCACAATCAAAACGCCTCGGCGTTAAGATTTACGGTGGCGAAGTGGTCAAAAAGGGCCAGATTATTATCCGTCAGCGTGGTTCGAAGTTTTACGCCGGACCGAACGCTCAGTTGGCTGGTGACGATACGATCTTTGCTCTCAAAGATGGCGTCGTCGCTTTCCAAATCCGGAAGGTGAGCTCATACGCTGGCAAACGGTCGGCTAAGACCTTTGTTAGCGTCCGGTAGGCTCCACTACCGGTTGTTCTTTTCATTCGTAGGGTAAAGGATTTACCTGACAACTGTACGATTGATTCCTAGGGAGGAAGATATGGCGAGGAATTCTCCATCCCGCCGTTTACGCACAGATTACAACCATCGGGAGCGCTCCGCGCTCTACAACGCCACTAGCGACGACCAATTGTCGCACTCACCTCCGCTCACGGAGCAGGTGATCGTCGAGGCCGAAGCCTTAGGTGTTTGGGGCATGACCCCAATCGAACGCCTCGGCGGCGGCTACTTCGAGGATCTCGACGACGGTCAGCTAGGCGAAATCAACCGCGGTTTGGGCTTCTGCTCGCGCCGCCCGATCTACGACGAAACGGACCCGGAACTGGTCATCCCTGACTTTGATCCGGCATCCCTCAACTGAAAGCTCTTGCGGCTGCCTTCTCGGCAGCCGCAGCTTGCGTAACGAGAGTCACCATGAAGCACCCCGCTCTATTCGACGTTTGGGGCGTGTTGGAGCTGATGCCCGACACGCTCGACTACCGATATCTCTGGAACCTCTTCAACAAGTCCTACCCGGTCACCAGCACCGCCCCGATGACGATTCTGATCCTACCGCATATGGAGCCCAAAAGGTTCAGCGCTGAGCGGTGGGAGAAGTTCGTCCAGGATGCCGAAGGCCGGTTTGCCGGTCAGTACTGCCTGAAGACGGCCGACCACCTGCCTTCAATCAAGGCGTTTGCCGGTCCCCGCGGCAGCCTTCACGGTAACGAACGAGTCCACTGGTTCGCTCACCACTCGGTCGATCTCCTCAACGAGGCAGGAACCGCGATCATTGACGGTTGCGGCGCTCGGGTCTCGGAACGGTTGTTCAGCTACGGCAAAGCCAGTATCGGCGTCGTTTACTTCGGCGAGCTGAAAGACCGTGAGCAGTTCCATTGCCTGATGCGCCAGTACTGGTTGAACTTCAACGAGTACTTGGAAGGCCGGGCAGAGCTCCTGAGAACTCCATTCCCGACGGATCGGGAATGCACCTGTACCAAAGCCGCTTCGTGACACGGATGTCTGAAGCGGCTTTCTCATACCCTTGAACCTTGAATCTCCCGACCCATTCAATTATAATTATCCAACGTATGGATCTTCACGGCATCATCAAAAACATCGAGAAAAAACAGATCAAGGGTACCACCCCCGATATTCGTGTTGGTGAAACCGTGAAAGTCCACTACAAGATTCGCGAAGGCAACAAAGAGCGCGTCCAGGTCTTCGAAGGCTTGGTGATCGCTTGTAAAAACGGCCGGGCCATTCAAGGCAGTTTCACCGTTCGTAAAGTTGTTAGCGGTGTTGGTGTCGAACGAACGTTTCCGTTGCACTCGCCCTGGATCGTTAAAATCGAGCGGGTCAAATCCGGTAAAGTCCGCCGGGCCAAACTCTACTTTGTTCGCCGGCACGCTCAGTCACCGAAACGCTTCCGCCTGAAAGACAAAGGTATCGCGGGCACCATTTGGGAAGAAGTCGCCAAGGAGCAAGAAGAGATTCAGCAGGAAGAAGGTAACTTAGAGGGTTCAGACGTCGTGGCGACGACAGAGTCAGAAGAAGACGCGCCAGCCGCCCAAACTGAAGAAGACCAGACTCCAGAGCCTGTTGTCGAAAATCAGGAAAACATCGACAATAGCTCCAATGACAAGAGCGAGGAAGGCACTGGGGAAGACGGGGGAGACGCTGGCGGCCGAGCTCCTACAGCAGAAGGGTCACCAGATCCTGGCGCTGAACCTACGAAGTAAGCACGGCGAGATTGATATTTTGTCCCGCGAAGGGAAAACGATTGTCGTGACCGAGGTTAAAACCAAGACCTCCAATTTCTTTGGTGCCGCTATCGAAATGATCACTCCTGCCAAGCAGCGCAAACTAGTGCTCTTAACCCATCACCTGCAAGCCCAGTACCAAACCAACAACGTCCGGATTGACGTTGTCGCGGTTGACAGCGCCGGTGCCGCCCCAAAGTTGGCTCACTATAAGGGTGTGATTGAATTTCATGGATAAAATTCACTGCTCACAATTAAAGTTGTTCACAGTAGAATACTGCGGATGAAAGAGAATGTTGTCCGGGTCCGGATTGCGCCGTCACCCACCGGCAAACTTCATATTGGCACCGCTCGGACAGCCTTGTTTAACTATTTATTTGCCAAAAAACACGAGGGTAAGTTTATCGTCCGCATGGAGGATACCGATGAGGCGCGTTCCAGCGATGATTTTGCCCGAGATATTCTTGATGGACTGCTATGGCTGGGGATGCCGTGGGACGAAGGCCCAGAGGTCGGCGGCCCGTTTGAGCCGTACAACCAAAAAAACCGCTTGCAGCTTTACCGGGAGTTTATCGATCAGTTGTTAGTTTCTAAGCAGGCCTATCGTTGTTATTGCACTCAGGAGGAACTTGAAACCGAACGACAAGCCCAGCAGGCCAAAGGTCTAGCCCCGCGTTATTTGGGTAAGTGCCGTTCGCTGACCGACGCCCAGCGGGTCAAGCTCGAGGAAACCGGTCACCCGTCGGTCATTCGTTTTGCCGTTAACCCGGGCAAAGTTGAATTCGACGATCTGATTCGGGGTAAAGTCGAGTTTGAAGCCGAGCTGTTTGGCGATTTTGTGATTGTCCGCTCCGACGGGACGCCGGTCTTCGTTTTATCGAACGTCATCGACGACCACCTGATGGAAATCACCCACGTGTTGCGCGGCGAGGACCATCTCTCCAACACCGGCAAGCAGGTTTTATTAGCCAGGGCGATGAATATTTTAAACCCGGAGTTTGGCCACTTCCCGCTGATCCTGAACACCGACCGAACGAAAATGAGCAAGCGTAAACATCCGGTTTCGATCTCTGACGATTATCGGGCCAAGGGCTTCTTACCGGAAGCGCTCGTTAACTTCATCGCCCTGCTCGGCTGGTCGAGCGGCACGGACCGCGAAATTTATTCGATGCACGAACTCATCGAAGAATTCCAAATTGAGCGAGTCGGCCGAAGTGCTTCGATTTTTGATAACGAAAAATTACTCTGGATGAACGGGTATTATCTGCGCCATTTGGATATCGGGGATCTGGCTAACCGAGCCGAGCCGTTTATTACCAACCACCACATCAAACAAGCCGCCTTAAAGGACCCGGAGTACCACTTACAGGTCTTGTCGCTAGTTCAGGAGCGCCTGAAAGCCTTGGCTGAAGTCGAGGAGTTGATTGAGTTTTTCTACCAAGCACCCAAATACGAACCAAGCTTGTTGATTGCCAAGAAATCTGACCGGGACCGAACGCTAAACGCCTTGCGATTGGCTGAGACCACCCTCAAGGGGCTCAAAGACGTGAGCCTGGATGCTACCGAGGTTGCCCTTCGAACGGCCGCTCGCGACAACGACCTCAAGGACGGTGAGATCCTTTGGTCAGTTCGCGTCGCTCTTAGCGGCAAAGAGGCTTCCCCCGGTGTCTTTGAGCTATTGGAAGTCTTTGGCAAGGACGAGTCGCTGAAACGCATCGTGGCTGCCTATAAGCAGCTCACAGCCTCGAAATCGTAACCCTAATCTGGTAAACTTCCTGGAGTATTGCCGGGTCGTCTAGCGGTAGGACGCCAGGTTCTGGCCCTGGAAGTCGAAGGTTCGAATCCTTCCCCGGCAGCTCGGAAGAAAACGACCTCTCTGTGGGTCGTTTTCTTTTGAACTGCTCGAGTAAATCGAACCTCGTTTGCGTAGCAAACAGGTGCGACGACGAACGAGCGAGGCGAGTGAGGCGCTGAGCGCACGCGAAGATCCTTCCCCGGCAGCAATTGTGTCCCATGAAGCTCGAGCGTAAAATAAACAGATGAACGGGTGGGAACGATTTATTCGCGTGGTGGGAATTCTAACAGTTTTCTTAGCCGGCCCGCCGCTGTTTCTGGCTGTTATGGAGTGGGTTCAGGTTTTCACGCCCGGAGTTGGCAATATTGATCATAGTCAAGACTTAGTAGGCGCGTTTAGTCCCGTCTTTTTCACCTTGCTGTTAATTTTTATTGGTCTGGGCGTTTATCAGCGACGAGCATGGTCGCAGTGGGCCTGGCTGATTATTGTTTTGTTATCATTCCCGGCCACGTTCGTGCTCGGTTACGGCCTTTTTGATGGCGGCCCGCCTTACCCCTACCCTGTCTGGCTGGGCGCAGCTATTGCCATCGCTCCGATCCCAGTAGCAATTGTTCTGTGGGGATTGCTGATTAAAGCTTTTCGGGTAGTTGGCGTCTCTTCACCAGTAAAAAGGGATACCCTGCTTCTCGGCAGCTTGCTCAGCTTAGTTCTCCTGGTGGCAGTTTGGGGGTGGTTAAAAGATCGCAATACAGTTGATCTGCCAGCCGAAATAACTACTTACGAACATCAGACGGTCGGGGTTGGGACAGACCCGTATATTCTCAAGGCGGTGCCAGTTCAGAATATAAAAATTCACATCACCAACATGAACAATGTCGAGCCGCTAACCGTTTCTTTCCCTTCTGGGTGTCAAGACATAACAGCGATGCTTATCAATAATAAAAATGAGGCGGTGGGTACCGCCGCTAAAAAAGACAGCGAGTCGATCGCCTGTACGCAAGCGCTCACGACCAAAGTTCTGCGCCCACAAGAACAAGTCGAACAAGAGCTGGTTTTAAAAACGACCAAGCCAAAAAGCGGCTGGCATGCTCTGCGGGTCAAGTACGGGGATTTCGAAAATACCATTATCGTTCGAGTCAGCGGCAAATAGCGGCGGTCAAGTTCGTAGACCGACCACCGCTTTGCTAGGATAGCCATATGACTGAACGGGTACCTGGGCAAGTGCCAGAAGAAAATCCAACTATTGAGCAGCGAAAACGTGGCATCAAAGAACTAACCCGCTTCCTCGACCGGGCGCTTAACGAGATACCCCTGGCAACCCCAGAAGACCGGCTCGAACTCATCCAGAGACTCGACGGTGAGAAATTTTACTCGCTGATGAAGCGGGTCAACGGTGTCTTGCGACAACTTCCCGTTAAAAGCGAGCGACGGGGTATCTTGCCTGGTATCACCATGACCATGGGCGGCGCAAACGTAGAAATATTTCGTGATTGGGTTTCGCCGCATGAGGAAGATAAAATCCCCATTCTTGATAAGGTTGTTAAGTCAGTTCAGAAGGAAAACCGGCTCGATGACGCCGCTATTCGGTTGCCAAAGTCCATTGTCCTGACCCATCCTTTTCTTGATGGTAACGGCCGGAGCGCCCGTGGTCTTAAATACATCATCGAGCACGGTTACGATCCGACTCAAGCCGAGCATCTTCTTGAATGGGTGAGCGACCGTGCCAACGTTGTCGATGCCAATCTTGGTGCTATTTATCAATCTTATTTCAACGATGTCGTAAAAAAGGGTTGTCCGGAACTGGGCAGGTTTGAAAATGTGCCGCTTGTCCTGTCGGAGCTCGCCTATCCCGATTCGACAGTAGAGGCCGCCGAGCGATTGGTCCAGCAGGGGCTCAGTGAAGAAGCGATCGGGACGCTGCGCCAGATGTCTCACGATCCTTTTACCTCGGGTTTTGCGATCGCCGCTTGGGCTCACCATGATAAGCGCCACTTTGGCGATTACGAACGCTTCTTAGCGCAGCCGCCGATGATGCGAGGCGAAGACGGTCAGCCAGTGCCACTCGACGAGGAAAAAACCCACTGGCTAGATTTCGGTGTCGATGGGGCATTGCTGCCCACCCTCCAGGAAGAGGATGTTATGAAAATTGGTCAAGCGTACTGGGACGTCAAGCAAGATATGGTTGAGCGCGAGTTGGGTCTTCGGCAAGGTTAAATATATCACCACTTGACATATCACAAAGTGATATATAGGCTGAGGGTATGAATAACTCATCCCTTGGTACGGCGGCGCTTTACATTTTGCTGACGTTGAGCGAGTCGGAACGGCACGGCTACAGCATTATGAAAGAAGTTGAACGAATGAGTAGCGGTGAGGTAAGGCTCGGCCCAGCAACGCTTTACACAACCCTCAAACGACTGTTAGCCGAAGGCCTGATTGTCGAAATCGGTGAGCGGACCGATCCAACCATGATTCGTCGTCAAGAACGTCGGCGTTACTACGCCCTCTCAGCGCAGGGTAAACGTGTGGTCCGCCAGGAACTCGGCCGAATGGAGCAGTTGGTCAAGCAGTTCAAGGCTAAGCTGGCATGAAACTTCGAGACCAGTCGGAACAGTACGCCCGCTTATTTAGTCGGTTGATCCGTCTGTATCCGCCACGTCACCAACGCGAGTACGGTCCGGCGATGCTCCAGCTCTTGCGCGATCAGTTGGCCGACGCCGAACAGCTGAACGATCAACATATTCTTAAGGAAACATTTTTCTATGCGTTGCTGGGCCTACCAGGCAGTTGGGTTAAAGAGTATCTCTCAGTTGGTCGGACCGATATCAAACAGCTATTTGACCTACGCCGACCTTCTTGGACGGTGATGAGTGTTTGGTTTTTTATCGCGACGGCACTTTACTTAATTTTTCTCTGGCGAAGCACGAGTGTGGTGAGCCAAACCGTCGGGTTGGCGCTGGAATTGCTGGCGGCACTGCTCCCGATCGTCTTTACTTTCTCGGTTACCCGACGCTTAGTCTTGAGTTTTTGGGTCTTGGCGACCGGCTTGATCGTTGTCGGGATTGATAACATCATCATGGCCGGTATTCAGGCTCGAGCTATGGGTTCGCCGGATTCAACAATCGTTGCCTGGTCGGTTGCCAGTAGTGTTCTACCGCTTTTAGCGATGTACGCGTTAACCAGCGTCTTTTACCTTTTTCCGACCCGGTTTCGCCGTCCCGACCTCGCCTCAATGAGCCCGGCCGAGTTAAACGCTTATCAGCAGCAAACGCAGCGTCGACGAGCCCGCAATAAGCGGCTGACGCTCGCGTTCATCACCGCTTTTATCGGCCTGAACCTCTTGGGCTTATACGACCCTGCCGTTTCGCAGGCTGACCTGAGCTTGCCCAGCCGGGTCGTTGCACCTGAAGATAATATGCATACTGAACTTGAGCGACTCAATCAGGAGACGACGCTCACCGGTGTCGAGGAAACAGAAGTTCAGCGGCTGATAAGCGGGGAAACTTGGAATGATGAACGGGCCCGCGATCTACTGGATCGCTCAGGTCAGCTACGTTCCACCCTGATACTGGCCTCAGCCAAGCCGGCCTTTCAAGACCCGAGTTTGGCCGATCTTTCCAGCTATCAAACTGCCCAAGCAGCGGCAGCTGCCCCGATTATGAGGCTGAACGGTGTCCGCCAGGCCAGTTTGCTCACGCTCCTGGAAGCCGAGCAGTTGAGTCGGAGCGGTCAGGTTGATCAAGCCGCTCGCCGAGTCCAGACGGTCCTCATAGTCGGTCGAAAAATCAGCTCGTCCCAAGGGGCGCTGATCACCCATCTCGTCGGAACGGCGATTGAAGGCGAGGGCTTGGCAGTCTTAAAACGACTAGCCGCTAAAGGACTGTCTGAGGCGGTGAGGGAGATTTGATCCAGGCTATGGAAAGCGGTGACCCTGACGAAGGGTTAGCCTTAGCGCTCAAAGGCGAGTACTTTATCGGTCAGAAGTTTATTGAGCAGCTCCGAACTTCTTGGCCGGAGACGACTGGTTACGAAGCCTCGTTTATTGTCACCGCCTTGCCGTTCTTTTTTCAGCCGAACCGAACCCTGGGGGAACTGCAAGCAACCTACCAGCACCACTTAGCGTTGTTGCGTGGGCCGTGCCCGGCAGTGTTGCCCGCGGCCGTCCACCCAAGTGACCCTTTTACCGCCTTGAAAATGCTTCGCTTTAACGGTGTGGGCCGGACTCTCGTTGAGCAGTTGACGTTCTTTTCAAACCTCCAGGAAAAACGCTGTCGGCTAGAAGCTGAGCGCACAACCGTCAAAGAACTGCTTAGGTAGTTGGGTCAGACGTGGCGGAGTGTAGGCTGCCTTTGATCCAATCGACGCCCCGCTTCTCCATATCTTTGATGGCACGATTGTAATCCTTCGATGGACCAGGTTGGAGCCGGGTTGCTTCGATGGTAGCCAAAGCCGCTTCACGCAGGGCGAAGTTACTCAGCTTGACGATCCGGGCGATCTCGTCGGGCTTGCAGGTCCCCCAGCGTCGCAACGTACTGGCCATTGCCTTTTCCTTTGAGGCCAGAAAATCACTGAGATTTTCGGATTTCATAGTTGAGGTGCTGGTTTAACGAGTTGCTTTAGCCATTGAACCGCTGATTCGCGGCTAGAAAACGTTTGAATTTTATTTCTCCTGTCGGTTGCCCGAGCGATTAAATTGATGAGGTGTTTCAAGAAAATAGTGGCTCCGTAGACGGCAATGCCTTGGTAGGGAATTTCGCCGAGAACCCTCGAAGCGGTGGCGCGGCCGTCAAGAGTAACGTGATGGAGCTGCCGCAAATCAACCAGAATTAAGACCGGTCGTTCTTGTTGCTGCAGCTTTTTGGCGAGTTCGGCAGTTCGATGAGCAATTTGTCGGATGGTTGAGGCAGTCTGAACACCGACGTACACGGTCTCGATCAAATGGTCTTTGTTGATAAAGACTTTGTTACCCATCTGGAAGTAGCTACCGAGCAGGCCTGCTTACTCAAGCAGGCCTGCTCATCCATTCTTACTTCAAAACTTTGAGCGCTTTGAGGATGGCAATCAAGATAACCGCGCCGACAATTCCCCAAATAATGCCCATGATGCTGAAGCTACCGGCATTTGACGCAGAGCCAATGCCAAGCAGATCCGCAAAGAGCCACTTACCGAGCAAGGAACCGACGATACCAACGATGATGTTGGCCAGGGCGCCCTGTTGGGCATCGGTATTCATCATCTTGCTGGCAATCCAACCGATGAGCGCACCGACGATTATTAATATAATCCAGTCCATGTGTCCTCCTTCTTCATATAAATTTCGACCTTTACTCAACAATACTCCTCTAAAGTCGAGTTGGATACATTAGTCAATATTCCAAAAGGTTAATCTGTTGAGTTTCTCGAAATCGGTGTAGAATAAGGCTATGGATTTTGGCGTTATTATCAATACCGCCTATCGTCATGTCAGGTTCAATTCCGTGTTTTGGAAATTGGGGCTCTTAGCCGTTTTTGCCCAGGGCCTGTTTAGTGGTTTCGGTTCGTTTCCTAGCCCGTCTGACCCGAGTGCTCCAAAACCAGACCCCGAGTTTGAACGGCTGACGGCCCAAGTGCTCGACTGGGGGAGGGACAACGCGGTTCTGCTGGGGGTTTTAGGACTCATTCTCCTAGTCTTACTGATTTGGTTATGGATTCTCGGCCTGAAAGCCTCCGCCGGTATCATCACGGGCATTGAGGATTTGGAAGAGAAGAAGCCGCTGGCCACTTTTACCGATCTCTTTAGTCGCGGTAAGTCGTTAGTGTGGCGGCTAGTCGGCCTTCAGTTATTGCTTGGTTTAGTGATAGCGGTAATTTTGGCGGTGATTTTTGGGGCTTTTCTAGCCAACCCAGCCGCTGGCCTGATCACTTTTATGGTGGCCATTCCGATACTAATTATTTTCTCGCTTTACTTTAGTTTCATCGGCCAGATCGCCTTAATCGGCATCGTGCTCGAGAATAAGCGGATTATCCAGGCCGTTAAGGATGCTCACGGCTACCTTAAGCGTCAATTTGTCCCGAGCCTGCTCAGCATGCTCATTGTTTTTGGTCTCGGCCTCTTGTTTGGCTTGGCTCTTATTGCCCTGATTGTCTTGGCGGTGGGAGTCGGGGTCATCATCGCCTTGTTGTTTACCGCCCTGTCCAAAGCATTGGCCGCCGTCGTGCTCGGGTTGTTCGTTTTGGGGCTAATCGGGTTCTTTATTTGGCTTACCGGGTACTTCATGGCTTTCCAGTTGGCGTTTTGGACCCTTGTCTATCGGGCGCTGCGCCACTTAGCTCGGCCGTAGGCTTGCAATTCTTCGGCTAGCTCGACAAAATAATTGGAAGAAGAGTAGTTAAGGAGGTTTTGATTATGGAAGAGAATAAAACAGATGTGACCACGCCAGCTGCACCAGCACCTGCGGCTCCGACCGGGGTGGCGCCAGCCGTTACCACCGATGTTCCCGCCGAAATTAAAGGTTGGAACTGGGGTGCCTTTTTCCTGACCTGGATTTGGGGCATTTTCAATAAAGTCTGGATCGCTTTGTTGGCCTTAGTCATTGGGTTTATCCCCGTGATTAATATCATCGGCGTCCTGGTGATGATGATCGTTCTGGGTCTTAAGGGTAACGAATGGGCTTGGAAAAATCGTCAGTTTGAGTCGGTGGAGCAGTTCAAAAAAGTTCAGAAAGCTTGGGCGATGTGGGGCGTGATTTTGTTTGTCCTCGGTGTCATCCTGTCAATTTTCATGTGGGGCACGCTGATGGACGCTGTCCAGAACAACCCGGCCGTTACTCAGTAAGAATCGGCGGGAAACCGTTCCTGGCAAGTTTGGCGAAGACCGAGCCGACCGGCTCGGTCTTGCCTTTATAAAACAGACCCACTCGGTACTCGTCAAAGGCGCTCGGCCCGACCATCAGCGATTGCCAACCAACCTGGAGCTCATCGCCGTACCAGGTCATCCCTAAAATTGGATAGCCGACCTCGCGTAAGGCCCGCAGACTTTCGTAGGTTCGGACGCAAATGTCGATCGCCCGCTCAGGGGTGGAGTTAATCTCCATATGGAAAAACGGCATCTGATAGCGTTTCCAGTAATCAGTCACCAAAACGTGGATGCCCTCGGCGAGAAAGGGGTCGGGATCAAGTTTGCCTTGGGCGGCAAAACGGTGGACGTTCCAGGGATAATAGTCGATACCCAGGATCGTTTGACGCTTCGAGCCTTTCTTCATAAACCAGCGGTAGGTTTCGGCGGTCATCCCTTGCTCGAGTAGGTAGGTTTTTTGTTTGGGGTCGTCGTGGCCAAACATCAAATCGGTTGTTGAGAACCGCTGTAGATTAAATCCCTCGACCCAGCCTTGTTGCTCGACGCCGTAGGCGGCGTGAATGCCCTCGAAACTCTCATTTTGAAAGAAGATCGGTTCGTCAGGGCGTTTTTCTTCTTGCCAGACGTCGTTAATTGCCTCACGGGCCAAGATGCTGGCTCGGGCTAAGTTGGCCGTCGCCCGCACGAACGGGCGGTGGTCCCACCACTCGCTGGCGATTTTCTCGTTCCAGAAACCATCTTTGGCGGAAAATCGGGCGGTCACCAGCGGCTCGTTAACGGGGGTATAATAGCGGATTTGCGGGTAGCGTTTAGCCACCGCCCGGGCGTATTCGGCAAAGTAAGTCGGGAAACTTTCGTTCTGAAAGAATGGGGTGTCGGGACAGTCGGCGTGTAACCACTCAGGCAAGCCGAAGTGAAGCAGATCTAAAATTAGCGTGATGCCGAGTTCCTGACAGCAAGCCACTACCTGGTCAGTCAGTTCGAAATCGTACTCGTCTGGCCCCCGGTGGGCGATCGAGTAACCGACGCCGAAGCGAAGCCAGGTCAGACCCAGGCGCCGGATATTGCCCAGCCGAGTCTCGAGATTCTCTTTAAAGTTAAAAGCCTCCTCCAACTGGTTGCGACGAGTCTCATCAATCCAGGGGTCGGCGTTTTCGATGCCGGTCGCAAATATCCCTCCGGGGGCCAGGCGGTTGAGCATATCAAACAGCCGTCTGGTTTCAGTTGGCCAGTTGGAAGTTACCCCTGAAAGATCAATGCTGCTGCGGAAATCCCTCCGGTAGGTCGGATTGCCGATAATTTCGGTCATACTCTTGGATCATAAGAAGCCGGGCTTTGGACGTCAATCGACTATCTTCTTAGATTGGAATCGAGTATAATCCAGTCAATAGGTATCTGGTTTTGTGAGTTCGGCCTTATTAGGGCGATTGATCCAAAGTCAGAAGGTCGCACCTAATGATAAGTTAGTGAAAGGTTTGAAATGGCAAAACGACTCTTTGTCGGTAATCTCTCTTGGGATACCACCGACGAAAGTTTACGCGCCGCCTTTGCAGCCGCTGGTACAGTTGAGTCCGCGTCAGTTATTACTGACCGGATGAGCGGCCGCTCCAAGGGTTTCGGTTTTGTTGAAATGGCTACTGATGAAGAAGCCACCAAAGCAATCGAACTCTTGAATGGCAAGAACGTTGATGGCCGACCGGTAACGGTCAACGAGGCCCGCCCAATGACCGAACGGTCAGAACGCGGCCCCCGCCAGTCAGCTTCTGAAGAAGCAGCGTAAACGCAGGGAAGCCCTTCCGAAAGGAGGGGCTTTCTGCTATTAGTGGCTCATGAAGACCCCTGATAAGCCGGTCAATCCAGTCTATCGCGAGTCGCTCCAGGCGGTTAAATCACAGGTCTTCGACATCATCGAGTCGATGAACGATGTCTTCATCATTCTCGACAAAAATTGGCGCTTTGTTTACTTAAACCGAAACGGTGAGTTATTGGCGGGAAAAAGTTGTGCCCAACTGGTCGGTAAAAGTATCCATACCTTATATCCTCAATTTCGCCGGACCGAGTTTTACAAACGCTATAAGCAGGCGGCTGATACCCAGGAAGCAACCCGTTTCGAGGAGCGCTTCGAGGGTACTGACATTTGGTACGAAGTTAACGTCTATCCCGTCTCATCGGGACTCTATATCTATCTGACCGATATCACAGGTCGAAAACGTAACGAGCAGGCCCAGCAATTCTTAAGCGAGGTGGGGACGATCCTTTCGTCTTCACTTGAATATGAGAAAACCCTCCAGCAGGTGGCCCGCCAAGCAGTGCCGGTTATCGCTGACTGGTGTAGCGTCGATATCGTCAATCCTGACGGCTCGATTAAGCACGTCGCCTTGGCCCATACCGATCAGGAAATGGTCAAATTTGCCGAAAAATTCCGCGAGCAATACCCACCTGACCCTAACGCCCCAACCGGTGCCGCCGCCGTGGCCCGGACTGGCCGGCCAGAAGTTATTAACGATATCCCAGAGGCAGTTATTAAAAAAGCCGCCCGCTCCCCGGAACACTATAAGATGCTGAGGAAGCTACAGATTAAGAACTATATGTGCGTCCCCCTAATGCTCGGCAACCACGTTCTCGGTACGGCTACCTTTGTTTCGTCCAAACGAGCCTTTGACGACGAAGATCTGGCCGTAGCTAATCGTTTTGCCCACAAAGCCGCTCTGGCTATTGAAAACGCTCGCCTGTACCGTCAAACCCTTGAAGAAATCGCTTGGCGAGAAAACGCCCAAAAACAGTTGCTCCAGCTTCAAGAAGAGCTGCGTTACTCTAAGGACCAGCTGGAAACGATTCTCGCGACCAGCGCCGATGGCATCACTGTCCAGGACCAAACCGGGCGTTTGACCTATGTCAACGATGCCGCCGCGATGCTTACCGGTTTTCCTTCAGCCGAGGCGATGCAGCAGGCGACGACGAAAGAAATCATGGGACGGTTCGAAATGATTGACGAGTCGGGAGCCCCGCTGCCGCTGGAGCGCCTCCCAGGCCGCCGGGCGTTGGCGGGAGAAATTGCCCCGGAAGAAGTTGTTGGCTACCGGATTAAAAAAACCGGGGAAGAACGCTGGTCGAGCGTACGGGCGACACCGCTGTTGGATGACCAGGGCAACGTCCAGTATGCCGTCAATATTTTCCATGACATCACTGAACGCAAACAGCTTGAAAAGCGGAAGGACGATTTTATCGGCATGGCCAGCCATGAGCTGAAAACCCCGCTGACCACCCTCAAAATCCTGACCCAGGGTTTGCGAGATTTGATCACCGGCCCAGGCCGGAAAGGTGAAAAAGCGCTCTTGGTCCGTATTGACAACCAGATCGACCGGCTGAACGAATTAGTCCGCGATTTGCTCGATGTCAGTAAAATTAATACTGGCACGCTCGAGATCCATCCTCGATCGTTTAATGTCGCCGCTAGTCTAAAAAAACTAGTGGCCGATTTCCAGGCCCAGACAACCGATCACGAGATACGTGGCGATTGGCCGAAGCGTTTGCTCTTGTACGCCGACCCGACCCGATTTGAGCAAGTGGTCAATAACTTTTTATCAAACGCCATCAAGTACTCGCCACGCGGCGGGCCAATTGAAATCAGGGCAACGAAAACCAAAAAATCGGTCATTGTTTCCGTAACTGACCGGGGTATAGGCATAGCTCACGAGAATCAGCTGAAAATTTTTGAGCGTTTTTTCCGGGAAAAACGCAGCGGCCAGGCCGCGGCCGGTCTGGGCATGGGCCTCTATATCTGTCTGCAAATTGTCAAACTCCACGGGGGTCGGGTCTGGGTTGAAAGTCGACGAGAAGAAGGTTCAACCTTTTTTGCCGAGTTCCCTTTAGGGAAGTGATCTGATACATATTGAGCTATGTCTTCCTCTGCGACTCGGATTATGGTTGCGAAGCAACAAAATGAGCAGTAAACGCATTTTGATCATTGACGACGAGGTCGCCATCCTCGACGCCCTTAAGCTCGTCCTCGAGGGTCGGGGCCACCAGATTTGCACCGTCAGTCGGCCGGAAGACTTTTCCAGCTCCTTGGAAATTTTCCAACCAGAAGTAATTTTTGTTGATCTCTCGATGCCGGGAATGGACGGGGTGACCGTGACGAAAAGGATTAAAACTGATCCTGGGACCCGTCACATCCCCGTTATTGTTATCTCTGCTCACCTTGATACTGAACAACGAGCCCGTGAGGCCGGCGCGGACGACTATCTCGAAAAACCATTTCGCGTCAATGATTTCCTGGCTAAAGTTACCGCCCTGTGTGAGCGAACCTAACTACCCTGATCTTCGGCCATCCGACGACTCCGTCGGGCGCGGCCACCTTTCTTACCTGCTGCACTGGCTTCTTCCGGTGTCCACTGGTGGGCGTTACCGCTGGCGTGAGCGGCTTTACCGCCGGCGCTAGCAATTTGACGCTGTAGATCCTCGTCCATTGAGGCAAACCCACGCTTACTTTTACTTTTTGCTCGAGCCATCCCTCACCTCCTTCCGTTTCTATCAGCCTAGCGGATGAGGTTGAAGAAAATCATTGCCAAAACCACAAAGACCCGGCCCGCCCGACCGTGATTCTTTGTGAGATGTTGCGGTCAGAAGTTTGGCAATAGTTCCAAACATCTTGGCCCTTGAGCTTGGTACTATACTGACGAGTTAGTGATAGGTTACATCAGTAAATGATTCGAAAGGAGCCTTAATGAAGAAAACATTAGAACAAGAAGTCGCCAGTTTGCGTCGACAGCTCGACGACGTCACGTCGCAGCTAGCGGCCTTGACCGAGGAGTCGGTTGAAGAACTCGAGGGAACGGTTGAGGATTATGCTAGCGGAATAGCGGCGACGGCCCGGGAAAAATGGGGAGCGATGCGCGGGGCAGCCAAACGGGCGGGGCAGCGGTCGCAAGACTACGTCGAGGAACATCCGTGGCAGTCAATTGGGATGGGGCTGGCGCTGGGTTTTTTAGCCGGCTTTCTCGTCCGAAAACGCGACTAGCCACCCCGATGCTGTCGCGTCTCGTTGCAGGGATGCTCGAGCGGATCTGGCTTCGGCTGGAGGATCAGCTAGAAACGTTTATCGACCGGCTAAAGCAAGTCGGACTCGGTTTAGCGGTGATCCGGACCAGTTTTTGGTTTTGGGGGACCGGAGCGATTTTTCTGCTGCTAAGTATCTTCTTTAAACTCTCGCCGCTGAACGCCTATATTTTTGCTAGCTTGGTGACAGGACTGCTCTCGCTAGCGGTCGGCATCTTGTTGACGTTGGTAGGAGTTCGATTGATGCGCCGTCGCTAGGCGGTTACTATGAAAGCGCTATGCCGGCACCAACTAATCCGAAACGCTTGACTCGCTCGACGACTGATAAGATCTTGGCTGGCGTCTGCGGCGGTCTTGGCGCCTATTTTGAGCTCGACGCCACCATTTTCCGGATCATCTTTGTGCTCGCCACCCTTTTTGGTGGCTTTGGCTTGATACTGTATATCATTCTCGCTCTGCTCATCCCGGCGGATACGGCCGTCGATAAGACGGTCAATCTCAGACGTGGGGTTGAAGAAATCGGTGGGGTTGTCCAGAAAGGGGCCGAGCGGCTGAAACAGGAAGTCGGACGTTCTACTGCCGCCGGTCGCAACTGGTTGGGAGTGATCTTGGTGGCGCTCGGAGTTTTATTTCTACTGGGTAACTTTGGCTTCTTCGAGATCTTTAATTTTGGCCGATTATGGCCGCTGATTCTGGTGGTAATCGGCTTTTTGGTGTTGGTACGAGACAATGACTGAGACCCCCCGCCGCCAGAGTGCTATCTGGGCCGTCGTGCTGATCGGGCTGGGCGCCGTTTTCTTGCTGATTAACTTCGGCTTATTGCCAAGCGACGCTTGGCAGATCATCTGGCGATTTTGGCCGCTCTTGCTAATTCTGTGGGGTTTACAAATTGTTTTTGGTCGGAGTCGGGCGGCCAATTGGCTCTTAGCGCTGGTCGGTTTGGCATTCGTGGCGGTTTTAGTTCTCTACACCCTGGCTGTGACTCCGGGGCCGGCTCAGGAGCAAGTTCAACGAGCGTTACCGCCCCAAGCTCTGGAAAAATTGAGCCCAGGAGCGGGGGAGGTCCAAACCAAACAGATTACGGTCGCGAAGAATGATTTTGCCAACATCCAATCCCGGCGATTGGCAATGAACCTCGGGACAGAACGTGTTTATCTAACCGATACTACTAGTAGTAATTATTTCGACCTTCAAGCCAAGTACTTCAAGAACTTCGGCGAGCCGCTGGTCACCAGCAAAGCCAACGGGTCAATTTTACTGATCGATTTTCGGATTGCTTCCGGCTCGTTTTGGGGCAGCGGCGAGCGGACCTACGATGTTACGCTCGGCCAGCCCTCGATTGCGACTGATTTGGCTATCGAGGCCGGTACCGGCGGAGCTACTCTCGACTTAAACGAACTAACGGTCGGTGATTTAACGCTCGAGCTAGGAACTGGTTCGGCCGAGATGACTTTGAGTAAGGCTGCGCTGCCGTTGGGACGATTTGAGCTAGCGGTCGGTACCGGCAAAATCGTTCTTAAACTGCCCAAAGAGGTTGGCGTCAGGTTTAATCACCACATCGGTGTGGGCAGCTTGCGATTTGACGGTCAACAGGCCCGCGGCCAAGGCGTCAGTTTTTCTCCCGGCTACGAGAACGCGCCAGTCAAGCTAGATCTGACTGTTTCAATCGGCACCGGGACAGTATTGATTGAGCGTTTTTAAGCCGAAGGAGCCCTTTTAAGGGCTCCTTGGATTAGTGATGGAGTCGGACTTCCACTTTGTTGAGGGTGTAGTCCCCGTAGAGGAAATCAGCTCCGAGTTTAGGCCGGACGAGTAGCGTCATTTCCCGATTCTTAATTGGAAACGGGCCAATTTCATACCAGCCGCTACCTGTCGAGACCGGAATGGTCTTGATCTGGTTAGGCCAGACTCTAACCACGACTTCTTGACCGCGTCGGCAATGCAATCGCAGCCGAACCTTGATCCTGGCTTGTTCCGGGACTTCGCGAGGCAGCTCAAACCGCCGAGCGAAGTAGAGGCTCTTCGATTCGAAGCTATTGTCCCCAAAAACCTGAGGCTCCTGGGTCAGCGACCACCGGTCAGGCGGTTGGGGCAAGTAGCTAGCGGGTGGGTAGATATAGCCGATAACGTAGTCATCGAGCGTCATCTCCCGTTGGCGGATCTTCCGGTCGAGGTTGCTGGAGAAGTTGCTGTCCCAGACCCGGAACGTTCGATCGTCAATGACGTGCGTCACAATCGAGACGTGACCGTAGGGGTTACCCGGCCAAGCCGTGTGGACGATAATCGTGCCGATCTCGGGCCTCGGCAGCGGCTGCCCCGGTTTTAGCCTGGCGGTCCGCCAACCAGCCGTTTCGGCGTGATCGAGCAGGTACATGGCGTTGTTCCGGCCACCACCGCGTCGGTCGATAGGCAAGGTGTCACAGTAGGCGTACGCCAGCCAGACACACTGGCCTTTTTCGAACCGATTGTTGAGCTTTCTGATTTTGAGGCCAGTCTTCTCGAACTCGGTGATCCACCCGGTCGTATTCGGATCGTAAACGCCCAAGACGCGAGTGGAGCTGGGTTTCTTCTTGCCGGTCCGCATGGCGGCCACCAAGGTTTGACTCGATGTTCCCGTCAGTGACTCAACGGCTAGGTCTTCTAACTCCTCGAGCACGTGGCCGTGACCGAAATGCCCGGACAGGGTAGTCCCCAGCGTGTGTCCATGCCGCTTGGCCCGTTCCAAGTTGAGCGCCAAGCTCGGAGCTGCGAACGGCTCGACCCAAGGATGCTTGATCTCCAGCAGCATCTTCATGGCCAGCCGGTTGACTGCCGTTTCGTTGGCTGACCGGCCGAGGATTTGGTGGCTAACCTGGTGGGCGAAGATAAAGAACAGATCGGTTACCCCCAACTGCTCTTCGGCACCCTGAGTGATAACGAGAGTATTGCCAGGTAAGTGCGAGAACTCGATGGTTCGGCCCGGCACCACCTTCAAACGCGTCTTTAGTCGGGCCGCCTGAAACGTCGGGGTTGCAGCCACGTACCGATACAAGTCTTGGGCTGTTTCGGTCCGTTGACCGACAGCCATAACGCCGAATATGGTTAGGCCAACTAACACGATCGCCTCCGTCCCCTTCAGTTGAAAGGGCAAATATGGTGCTAGTGTACGCCGGAGTTGTCCGGCCGTCGACAGCGGCGATGTCAATTCCGCAGACGGTCGCTTGGACATCGGTTATGCTGAAAGGGCATGGAAAAACCTTGGGCGTTGAATCATCAACGAATCTTGTCAGAGCTGAAAACCGATTTTCATCTGGGCTTGTCGGAGCAAACGGCCCGGCGGCGGCTCCAGGCGCACGGGGCCAATGTCTTAACTGAAGCCGAACGGACTACCGGATTTCAGGTATTACTTCGGCAGTTTCAAAGCCCGATGACCTTAATCCTCCTGGCGGCGGCCGTCTTATCGTATTTCCAGGGTGAGCCAGTTGATACGCTGGTGGTGGGCGTCGTCGCTCTTTTTAACGTCTCCATCGGCTTTTTCCAGGAGTACAAGGCCGAACGAACCATCGCAGCCTTGCGTCACGCCTTAGCGGCTTCGGCGCGGGTAATCCGAGACGGCATCGAGCAAAAAATTCCCGCCCATCAGCTGGTTCCTGGCGATATTTTGGTTATCGAAGCCGGAGACCGGGTTCCAGCCGATGCCCGAATTCTTGAAGCCAAGAACCTGCGGAGTAACGAAGCGGCCCTGACCGGCGAAACGGTTCCAAGCCACAAAAGTGCCGGGGTTATCAGAGGTGAAACGATCCTCGCCGAACGCAGCAACATGCTCTATATGTCCACGTTAGTGGTGGATGGTCGGGCCTTGGCGGTAGTCACGGCTACCGGCATGGGGACGGAAATTGGAACGATTTCTCGGGAAGTCGCCCACGTCAAACCGTTGCCGACCGTTCTCCAGCGCAAAATGACCAGACTCGGCCGACTCTTGCTTATCGTGGCCTTCATTTTGGCGGCCTTGGTTTTGCTCTACGGTTTGGCCAAGCAGGTGCCGTTTGACGAAATGGCGGCGGTGGCCTTATCGCTTCTCGTCTCCATTGTGCCGGAAGGCTTGCCGGTTGCCTTTACTGTGGTCTTATCTGTCGGGCTGGTCCGGATGTATCGCCGCCATACCTTGATTCGCAAATTATCCGGAGCCGAAACGCTGGGGAGCGCCACCGTTATCTGCGTTGATAAAACCGGCACCTTAACCGAAGCCAAGATGATGGTAGAGAAAATCCTGCTTGATGGACGAGAACTGACGGTAACCGGCCGCGGCTACAACTTATCCGGCGACTTCCTTGAAGACGATAAGCGCCTTTCTCTTCGGACCGTTCCCGCGGCCGAACTGATCTTACAATTAGCCAGCCTAGCGACCGTCTCGACCATCTCCGAAGACGACCTGAAGAACGATCAAGCCAAAGAGCTGACCGACCCAACGGAAACCGCCATGGCGGTCGTGGCTGCCAAAGCTGGCTACTACGCCTTTAAGCAAGAAAAGCAGACCCCAGAAGTTTTGGAAGTGCCATTCGATCAGGAGTTGCGCTACTCGATTTCGGTTCACCGAGTCGGTGCTCACCATCGGTATATTGTTAAGGGTGCCCCCGAGCAAGTCCTGGGCTTAGCCACGTCCTATCTGACTGCCAGCGGTCAAAGACGTCGCTTGCTCCGAAGTCGCCGGACGGAGTTCGAGGATTTGGCTAGCACCTACGCTACCCGAGGCTACCGGTTAGTGGCGATTGGCTACGCCGATCGACCACGCCGAGAGACGCCAGGACGCAAACATCTCCAGCACGTCACCTTTGTCGGGTTTTTCTGCATCGCGGACCCGATCCGAGCCGACGTTCGGCCGGCTATTGCCAAGGCCACCCAGGCAGGGTTACGGGTTATTATGTTAACCGGTGATCATCTGTTAACCGCTGAAACTATTGCCGCCAAAATCGGCCTGACTGGCCAGGCTATCCACGCTCGCGACCTGCGGCATCATTCGCTGGATCAAGTCAGTGTGATCGCCCGGGCGACGCCTTCGGACAAGTTGAAAATCATCGAGAAGCTCCAAAAGCAAGGCGAAGTCGTCGCTATGACCGGCGACGGTGTCAACGACGCCCCAGCGCTCAAAAAAGCCGATATCGGAATTGCGATGGGCCGGAGCGGCACCGACGTCGCCATTGAGGCCGCCGAGATGGTGCTGCTAAAGGATAACTTTGCCGCCATCATTGAAGCGGTCGAGCAGGGTCGGCTAATTTGGGAAAACCTGCGCAAGGTCCTCTTTTATCTGACGGCCACCACGATTACCGAAGTTTTAATTATCTTAGTCGCACTGTTTGCCGAGCTGCCGCTGCCACTCCTGCCAGTCCAAATCCTGTGGATGAATCTGATTACCGACGGTATTATGTCGATGGCTCTGACGGTTGAACCGGCCGAAGAGGATCTGATGCGTCGGCCGCCGCGGCCGGTTACGAGCGGCTTAGTTGACGCTAGTACGGCTCGAAGGATGGCATTGCTCTCACTGGTGATGATGGCCGGAACGCTGCTGATTTACACCCAAACCCTCGACCGGGGCGTCGATTACGCCCGAACCGCTGCGCTCTCGGCGATGGTCTTTTTCCAGCTGCTCAACATCTTCAACGCCCGTTCTCACACTCGCTCGATCTTCCAGCTCCGATCTCGCAACTCGGTACTGACGGCCTCGCTCCTAATTGCCTTTGGCGTCTACGTCGTAGCGCTCTACCTACCAGGCTTATCGGCGCTCCTTGGCATCGTGGCGCTGGACTGGCCGACGCTGCTGGTCATTTTCGCCATCTCATCAGTGATTATTCTAGCCGACGAGCTTCGCAAATTGGCCCGACGTCTGGTTATGCAGTGGGCGAAACTGCAAACAGCCTTTGTTGAGTAGCGTATACTGGCCCTATGGCCAAGCGACGGGTGTTGCTCGTCGAAGACAACGACGAACTACGCCGCCTCTATAAGGATATTTTCAAGCACAATAACTTTGAAGTTTTTGAAGCCATCGATGGCCAGCAAGCGATTGATGAAGCGCTCGCCTGTGAGCCGGACGCGATTATTCTTGATTTGATGTTACCGCGCCAAGGCGGGATGCGGGCCCTGAAAATCTATCGCAGTTTGCCGGAGTGCCGCCACACACCGATTATTATCCTCACGGCTCTGCCGAATCCGGATTACCAACGGGAAGCCGGCACGATGGTCCAGGGCTATTATCTTAAAACGGCCATTCAACCCCAGGAACTGGTCGGGAAAGTCCGCGAGCTGCTGCCAGAGGACTAGCTTGCGTCGTGGGGCGGAATCCCTTAGCCTAAATTCGATGCCCAAAGCTCACCGGATCGTCGTTTTTACTGGGCCGATGAAAACGGCCAAGACCTTGCGGTTGTTGCACGCCTATCAGGCCTACTGTGCCAATCAAAAGCGAGCCAAAATCATTGCGTTTAAACCCCAGGCGGATACTCGCTATAACGACCGCTGTATCCGAACCCGTCTCAATCCAGACGTTTGTATCCCAGCTGAGATTGTCGGTCATAGCTCAGAAATTCTCAGTCATGTTAATCCGAATATTGATTTAGTTTTAATCGACGAAGCCAATTTTTTTGATTCAGATCTGCTGCACGCCGTTATGAAAGTGCGAACGCAAGCGGAGGTTTTCATTACCGGCCTGGATAAAGACTTTCGGGGTTTGCCGTTTGGACCGATGGGGCACTTACTGGCGATTGCTAACGAAGTCCATAAGCTCAAGGCTTACTGCGATGTCTGCAAACAAGAACTGGCGGAGTATACCCAACTGCTGGAAGATGGCCGGCCGGCCTCAGCCTTTGTCGACACCATTACCCCGGAAGGGTCAGTCAAAAACCGGGTGTACGAAACCCGCTGCCAAGAGCACTTCGAACCGCCTCACGATCTCGAGGAGTGGCTGGCTACTCAGCGAGCGACGGCGGTATCAGTGTAGGTGCGGTCCCAACGAGGTTCGAAAGCAATTGATTTGCGGGCCTGGCGAAAGAACATTCGCACCCTGTTGGAAGCAGCAGGGGAGTGTTTGGCGGATGCAACATTTTTGACAGAATCTGGGAATTCCCAGGAAGCTGAGGCGGCATGAGCACCCAGGCGCTCTCACACTACTTCAAATATGTCTCCGCACTGGCTAGGCAGGCCCAGAAGGAAAAGCGAGCGACCGGAGAGATTATGAACATGGCACCCTTGGGATTCTTGAATGCTCACCAAGACGGCCGCTCGATCCTTATCCCAGATCCGGCGACCTATCCGTTGGTTCAAGAAGCTCTGGCGCTTCGACGCAAAGGCTACACGCTGGAAAAAATCTGCCGGGTGATGAAGCGGCGGGGCCTACGAACGAAACGTGGCCAGGTAGTTGGTATCGCCACTATGGACCGGCTCCTCAAGCGCGACTACTCGTCCTTTGACGGTTCGTCGCCTGCTCGCATCAGCACGTAGACGTGGATCAGCCGCGTGGCGTACTCCAGCGCATCTGCGTCTGAAAGCTCTTGACCCACGACTTCCTTCCACAACTTCTTGAACTCAGCGACCTCTTTGGCGTTGGGGCAAGGGAGGCGCATAGCTCCGTTGTAGCAGTGTCGTAGGTTTAGCTCTTGCGGTTCGGTATTTGTTCGGCCAAGTTAAGATCTGGTCGACGAATATAAGCTAGTCCTAGAAAGGACGCCCGATGACAGAACACCAAATTCAGGTGAAGGTGTCGGATGCCGATCTGAAAGCACACTATGCCAATGCTATGCAGGTCCACGCGACGCCTGAAGAGTTCGCGCTGGATTTTTTCGCCGTCTTTCCACCAGCTGGAGCCTTAGTGAGTCGCGTCGTCATGAGCCCGGGGCACCTTAAGCGAGCAATTGCTGCGATGACTGAAAGCTTGAATCAGCATGAGCAGCGGTTTGGCGCCATCAAGGCGGCGGAGGAGCCGAAGGGAAAGATTGGATTCCACACGGGGGTCGATAGCTAAAGGGGCCAAAGTCAAAAATGATCTGAGGTGCACTCGTGACAAGTAAGACCGACCTATTCAGTCAAATCACAGCAAGGTCGGCGTCACGTCACGATTGCCCGAAGGACATCCCTGACCGAAACGTCCGGCCGAAAGGTCGGATGTTTCGTTAAATGCAGGTTTGCGTTAGCGAACCTGAAACGACGGCTCTCAACAGGTTGGGAGCATTTTCTCATTTGGCGGTCCCAACGGGATTCGAACCCGTGATCTTCTGGATGAGAACCAGATATCCTAGGCCACTAGACGATGGGACCGTAAAAGTATCCCTGACAGTTTACTGAATTCTCCTGGCTGCGTCGAGGTGCTTTAGCTATACTTGAGGCACTGATGAGAAAGATCCATCCCGTTATTTGGCTGGGGATTGTTATTGTTCTCCTTTTGCTCGGGACACGGCTCACTCCAGAAGTGAGAAACGAGCCCGCTAATGCGCCAACACCACCGAACCCGGATTTGTATACGGAACGTTCTTATACCTGGGAAACCACAGTGTTGGCGACCAAGCTCGACATCCCCTGGGATTTAGCCATCTTGCCCGATCAGTCTTTACTGATTACCGAACGGCCCGGGGCCGTCAAACGGTGGGATCCTAAGGGGTTAACAACCGTGGGGACCATCCCGGTGGCGACAGTTTCCGAGTCTGGTTTAACCGGTATCGCCTTACATCCAAAATTTGCTGACAATAAACTGCTCTACCTTTACTTCACCTACCGGACGGGCGGCGAGCTTAAGAACAAGGTTGTTCGCTATCGGTATGAGAACAGCTCACTGAAAGAAGAAAAAACGATTCTCGATAATCTAGCGGGCGGTCAAATCCACAACGGCGGCCGGCTTCGATTCGGTCCGGATGGCAAACTCTATGTCCTGACCGGGGACGCCGCTCGACCAGCGCTCGCTCAAGACCCTCAACGTTTGGAAGGTAAAATTCTGCGAATGAACGATGACGGCTCCGTCCCCAACGACAACCCAACGTCGGGCTCGCTCGTCTACACGCTGGGGCACCGCAATCCTCAAGGCTTGAGTTGGCATACCTTGACCGAAGAGATGCTGGCCACGGAGCACGGCGAAACCGCCAACGACGAAGTCAATTTGATTGAGCCTGCCAAAAATTATGGCTGGCCGACCGCCAGACGGGGAGCGCGCGACCATAGCGGTTTTGTGGCGCCGCTGCTTGGCAGCGGGGACGAAACCTGGGCTCCGTCAGGCATAGATTTTCTGGGGTTGAAGAATTGGGATTGGCGTAACACCGCCATTTTTGCCGGCTTACGCAGTAAAAAGCTGCAAAAAATCGAAGTCATTGATGGCAAAATTGCCAGTCAGGAAGTTTTAATCGACGGCCAATACGGTCGGCTTCGGGCGGTTGTTGCTCGGGGTGACGGGGCAGTTTACGTGACGACCAGTAATCGTGATGGCCGGGCTGACCCACAACCCGAAGACGATCGGTTGCTTCTAGTTACTCCTCGGGTCAAGAAGTAGATATACTCGAAACATGGAGGGTCTTATTTTCTGGCTAGTGCCAGTCGCGTTGCTGATTGTCTTTATTCTGCTGGTGTTGCGCCATCAACATGATTACGCTAAAGCCCCTCTGACGCTGGTTGAGCCACTGAATTTCACCATCAAACGTTGGCGAGTCGCTCGTTTCATTGGCGGTGAATCCCAGCTAAAAGCCATGCTGACCACGGCCAAGCAGGCTAACTGTAGTACTCAATCGAACCTCGAGATTTTACTGCAGTCGTTGCCGCTGGAATCGGCCCGACCGAGCGGTGAACTGCTCCGCTGTCAGCCGTTACCGTTGCTAGGGGAGCAAAAAATTATTGCTTCAGGGGAGCGGATCCTGTCACTCCTTATCGGCGACGTCACGGAGGTTTTACCGGCGGTTAAATACAGCGAGAACGGCAAGAGTCTCTTAACGGCCGAGTTGCGCTCGGAGCATGAACGGGTCGCCGCGACGGCCAGCCAGCACGGTTACCTGCCGCTGGCGATAGCATTTCGCTATGTTCACGGGATGGCCTTGATCGAACCCAAACACCATACCTATCTCGGACTGGTGCTGCTGGAGCCGATTCTTGATGACGGGAGTCTCAAACGACTGAGAACGCTACGCCAAGATCGAGTTAAATTCTTGAGCGTCTTACCGGCGGGGCTGCTCGGGTGGCTTCGAGCCAAGGTCTGGCAGACCGAGGAGTTCACGGGCATCACCAGCAGTAACACCGATCATCCCCAGGAAAAAGAAGCCTTTTGGACTCAGAGTCCGGTTATCGGCTCGGCCACTCTTCGCGAACGCTACGGTGCTGTCCGGTTTTTCCAGCACAGCTGGGACTGCCGAGTTATCTCAGGTAACGCAGAAGACGAGCAGCTGCCAGTTCGTCCGACGAAACTCCACTAGCCCCTCAGGGTTCTCTTCAGTAAAATAGAGCCGATGGATAAAGAATCCCTTCAGCCTTTAAGCGGTTTTCGTGATCTGTTAGGCTCGCCAAAACCGGAAATTGTGGCGCGACTTCGAGAAGTCTTTGAGTCGTTCGGTTTTCAAGCCCTCGAAACCCCAGCCCTCGAACGGCAAGAAATTTTGCTTGGTAAGCTGGGCCAAGAAGGGGAGAAGCAGCTCTATCTCTTTGAAGACAACGGACGGCGTAAAGTCGGCTTGCGGTACGATTTGACGGTCCCGTTGGCCCGGTTTGTGGCTGCGAACGTCGGATCGCTAACGTTGCCGTTTAAGCGCTACGAGATCGGACCGTCTTGGCGCGCTGAGAAGCCGCAGAAGGGCCGTTTTCGCCAATTCTGGCAGGCCGACGTCGACATCGTGGGGGTTGAGTCAATCTCGGCCGAATGCGAGCTGTTGGAGGTGTTAGCGGCCTCACAGGAAGTCCTCTGTACTTTCTCGGTAGCCGTCAACGATCGCCGGTTGATTACCAGTGTCTTTGAGGCGCTCAAGATAGCGCCCGAGCAGTCAAGAAAAATTCTCCAGATTCTCGATAAGCGCTTAAAAGTTGAGGAGGCGACCTTGCAAAAAGAGCTTCTGAACGCCGGCGTGACCGCTAACCAGCTCAAACAAATCCGAGCCCTCTTTTTGGAAGCAGACTCCCTCGAGGCGATTGAGCGTTTAGTCGGAGAGGCAGCGACCTCCGACATCCGGCAACTGGTTGCCTACGGCCAATCGCTTGGTTTGGAAATCGATTGTCAACCGAGTATGGTTCGCGGGCTTGATTACTACACCGGTCCGATTTTTGAGGCGACGGCAATCGAAGACGAGACGGGCGTCGGCACGGTCGTGGCCGGTGGCCGCTACGACAGCTTAGTAGCTTCGTTGATCGGCCAAAAGATCCCGGCGGTGGGCATTTCCTTCGGCGTTGATCGATTAGTCGAGATCATCAGTGAATTTGTCCGGGAGCCGGAGCTTTTTGTTGTGGCTTTGCCCGAGACGGAAATCGAGACTCGCTCGTGGGCCCGGTCGCTGCGTCAAAAGGGGATGATCGTCGAAGTCTATCCGGACGCTTCCGCGCCGATGGGTCGTCAAATCAAATACGCTGATAAGAAAGGCTATCTCTCGGTCTACCTGCCCCTAGAAGACGAGTGGAAGCGGGGGGAGATTGTTCAAAAAGATCTGGCCACTGGCACCCAGACTATTATCAAGCGGGCGGAAGTATGAATAAATTTGAAGCTGAAAATTTCCCTTCCTTGTTTGCTATGGAGGAGTCGATCCTCCGCTACTGGCAGGAGAACCAGATTTATCAAAAGACTCTGGAAAAGAACCCGAAAGACAACGTTTTCTCGTTTTACGATGGTCCGCCCTTTATTACTGGTACACCGCACTGGGGGACCTTGTTGCCTTCAATTACCAAAGACATCATTCCCCGTTACCAGACAATGCGCGGCAAGTACGTCCGCCGCGTTTGGGGCTGGGATGTCCACGGGTTACCGGCCGAAAATCAGGTTGAGAAGAAGCTCGGGCTGAAAACTAAAAAAGATATCGAAACGCTCGGGATTCAAAATTTTATCAATGCCTGCCGCCAATACGTCAGCGAGACTTCGGATGCTTGGCGCTGGTACATCGACCACATCGGTCGCTGGGCTGATTTAGACACGGCCTACCGAACCGACAATCTCCACTATATGGAGTCGGTTATGCAGGTATTCAAGCAGCTGCATGAGAAAGGCCTGATTTACCGCGGCCGCCGGGTCTCGCTGTACTGCCCGCGCTGCGCCACGCCGCTTTCCAAGTTCGAGGTTACGATGGACGAGGGCTCGTACCGCGATGTTGAAGACCCGGCAGTGACGGTCGCCTTTCGATTGATTAACGACGAGGTTTCTCTGTTGGCATGGACGACCACTCCGTGGACTTTGCCGGCGAACTTTGCCCTGGCTGTCGACCCGCAAGCCGAGTACGTCAAAGTGACGAATGGCCGACAAACCTTTGTCCTAGCTCATCAAGCCCTTGAGCGTTACCGCGACCAAGATTTTGAGATCCTGGAGCGTTTTAAAGGTGAAGCGATGGTCGGGTGGCAGTACGAGCCGCTCTACAATTTTACTCAAGCTAATCCCGACACCGACCACCGCGTCTATCCCGCTGAGTTTGTGACGATGGAAGACGGGACCGGCATTGTTCACATCGCCCCTGGCTTCGGCGAGGACGACACCCGCCTGGGCGAGCAAGTCGGCCTGTCGCTGTTTGAGACTCTGAACGACGAAGGCCACTTCAAGGCCGAACTGGGTGAGTGGGCCGGCCTTTACTTCAAGAAAGCCGACCCGTTGATTATTGAGGACCTGAAAAAACGCGATCTATTGATCAAGCACGAGCCGTTCCAACACGCCTACCCGCACTGCTACCGTTGCGGGACGCCGCTGATCTATAAGGCCCAAGTGGCTTGGTATCTGAAGATCGACCCGCTCCGCCCCCAGCTCTTGGCTTCCAACCAAACCATCAACTGGGTGCCGCCGCACTTTGGCGAGGGCCGCTTCCGCTATAACTTGGAAAATGCGCCGGATTGGTCGCTGTCGCGGACCCGTTATTGGGGTTCGCCGATTCCGGTCTGGGAAACTGAAGATGGCGAGGTCTTCGTCGCCGGCTCGATCGAGGAGCTCGAACGACTCAGCGGCCAGAAAATCACCGACCTTCACCGCCCGGCGATTGACGAGGTTGTCTTAACGCTGCCAAGTGGCAAGCAAGCGCGGCGGGTGCCGGAAGTGCTGGACTGCTGGTTTGAATCCGGAGCGATGCCGTATGCCCAAGACCACGTGCCGTTTGAGAACCAGGAGGTCTTCGAACGCCACTTCCCAGCCGACTTCATAGTTGAATATACCGGTCAGCTCCGCGGTTGGTTTTACTACCTTCACGTGCTGGCCAACGCGCTGAAAGATTCGATCGCTTTCCGTAATGTCTTGGTCCACGGCGTCATTCTTGGTTCGGACGGCCGAAAAATGAGTAAGTCTTACGCCAATTATCCCGATCCTAAGCAAACAATGGAAAAATACGGCGGCGAAGCAGTTCGCCTGCTGTTCATGAGTTCGTCGGTGATGCACGGCGACGAGGTGGCGATCAAAGAAGAAGACATCCGCGACCACTCCAGGGTCTTAAATGTTCTGCGTAACTCGTTTCGCTACTTCCTGACCTACGCCAACGTCCATGCGTGGCAACCAGCCAACCGCGTCGAGAGTTCTGATGTTCTTGATCGCTGGATTACCGTCCGGCTCGAGGAATTCATCGCCGAGTACTCCCAGGGTTTAGAGGCGTTTGATATCCCTCGCTCCACCCGGGCCATCCGACCGTTTATCGAAGATCTGTCGACGTGGTATATCCGTCGGTCGCGAGAGCGGTTTGTGACTGGTGACGCTCAGGCGCTGGGAACGCTGCACTACGTTTTGGCTCGTTTTGCGGTGGCGGTGGCGCCGACTTTGCCGTTTACCGCCGAGTACTTTTATCGGACGCTAACCGGCCAACCTTCAGTTCATCTGGAAGACTACCCTGAGGCTGACACAGTTATGGTTAGTGAGCAGGCGGATATGTTAACGGTCATGGATCAGATTCGAGGTATCGCCTCGGCGGTTCATAAAATGCGTTCTGACGCCGGCCTATCGCTGCGCCAGCCGCTCCAAGCGGTGGCCGTCAATGGCTTCATGGACTTGGCTAACCGCCCGGAATTTATTCAGATTCTTCAAGACGAGGTCAACGTGGAAACCGTTCTTTTTGAGGCTGAAGCAGTGGCTTCTTGGCCGCAGGCGGCCGTTGAGGGCGGTACCGTGTATCTCAATACCGAACTGACCGACCAGCTCCGGCAAGAGGGCCAAGTCCGCGAGCTGGTTCGGATGCTCCAAGATGCCCGGAAGAAAGCCGGTTTTGAAGTCGGTGAAACCGCGGTGCTGCGCTACGCGACCAACGACCCGGCGTGGCAACAAATTTTCGAGAGCCATCATCAGGTTATCCTTAAAGGAGCCAGTTTGACTGCCCTGGAACCGGCTGATTCCGAAGAGGTCCTGACGCCGCTTGGCGACGAGCCGGTTTCGATTGCCTTGAAAAAAGTCGCTTGACGCGTAAGCGCGGCAATACTAAACTTGTTGGCAGAGCGGCACAGGGCTGCTCGGGGGGTTTCTCCAATCCTTTTGAAGACTCGTACTTGAATCACGGCCAACAGGCCAATTGTCGTTCTCGGTGGCTGATGCCACACCGCCTCCGGTAGGAGAAGAAGTCGATGAGGACTGGTCCGCCGCACTAGGGACCTGGTGGGGTAACTCACCACAGCTCAACTTCAACCGCGAATGAAAATA
>Ga0196963_10000179_pt1 | contig 64537 bp, 48 predicted proteins | sample S1_5metaG_FD_148600 | JGI IMG/M metagenome (GOLD analysis project Ga0196963, IMG submission 148600) | Soil microbial communities from Anza Borrego desert, Southern California, United States - S1_5 | ecosystem: Environmental > Terrestrial > Soil > Desert | place: USA: California | collected... | reverse complement strand
CCTTCGCGCCCTTAGGTTTCATGTTCCCAAGCCGGTGCACCCGGCCTAGGCACCTTCCCCCCTTCACGTGAGGCCCCCGGCAGGGGTGTTCGCGTGCGGCAATAATCCAGCCCATCGCCGTCTGCTTCCGTTGATTCCCCGGGCACGGCGGCCCGGGCGGGGTGGTGGGGGTGGAGGTGGGGGTGGGTGGCTTCTGGAGCAGTTTGTGCCAGCACATGCGATCGAGCTGAAGGGCGTGCGGAAGACTTTCGGGCCCATGGTGGCCGTGCACGACCTGGACCTGGTGATCGAGGATGGGAGCCTGCACGGGTTCATCGGGCCCAATGGGGCGGGCAAGACGACGACGATCCGCATGATCATGTCGATCCTGTTCCCTGACCGCGGGGACATCTCCGTGCTGGGCAAGCGCTCGGCGATCGAGAGCAAGGACCGCATCGGCTACCTGCCCGAAGAGCGCGGCATCTACAAGAAGATGAAGGTGGGGCCGTTCCTCAAGTACATGGCTGGCCTGAAGGGCGTGCCCAGCGACGGCATGGAGAAGAAGGTGCGGGCGTGGCTGGAGCGGGTGGGCCTGGAGGGGACGTACCGCAAGCGGTGCGAAGAGCTGTCCAAGGGCATGCAGCAGAAGGTGCAGTTCATCGCCGCGATCATCCATGACCCGGACCTGATCATTCTTGATGAGCCGTTCAGCGGGCTTGATCCCGTGAACTCGCGGATGCTGCGGGCGCTGATCGACGAGCAGCACCAGCAGGGCAAGACGATCATCTTTTCGACGCACCAGATGTCGCAGGCCGAGGCGCTGTGCGACCGCGTGGTGATGATCCATCACGGGCACAAGGTGCTGGACAACACGCCGTCGCGGATCCACTCGCGGTTCGACCCGCGGAGCGTGGCGCTGGAGCCGGTGCGGCCGCTGTCGGCGAGCGACCTGGCGCGGATCGAGGCGGTGCCGCAGGTGGAGAGCGTGAAGCAAGTGGGCCGGCAGTGGCAGGTGCACGCGCGGGATCGCGTGGATGTCGCGGCGTTGATCCCGGTGCTGGCGGGGCTGGTGCCGGTGCGGAAGGTGGAGCTGATCCGCCCCAGCCTGGAGGACATCTTCATTTCCATCGTGCAGACGAGCAACAACCCGGCCGAGCACGCGGCCTTGCTGGCGAGCCTGCACCCCGAGGGCGCGGGGGCGCCGGGCGAGGAGACGGTGGCGCCGGCCGCGGCGGCGCTGGTGACCGCTAGCGGCAGCAGCGGCGACCAGGGGGGTGACTGATATGTGGAAGATGCTCCAGGTCGCAAAGCGTGAGTTTGTCGCGACCGTCCTGACCAAGGCGTTCCTGATCGGCGTGTTCATCCTGCCGGTCGTGCTCACGGCGACGATCCCGATCGCGGGGCTGCTGGTGTCCAGCAAGAGCCCGGACGTGAACGGGACGGTGGCGATCATCGACCTGTCGGGGGACGCTGAGCGGGGCGGGGAGGCGGCGAAGGCGGTGATGGAGCTGCTGAGCCCCGAGGCGATCGCGGCGCAGCAGAAGCGGCAGAAGGCGGACGACGCCAAGGTGATCCGCGAGACGGTCGCGGACAAGATGGGCTCGGCGCAGGCCGATCAGGTGGACGAGGCCCTGAAGCTCACGGGCGACGCGAAGGTGCCCGACATCAAGCCCGAGCAGCTGCCGGCGACGACGGACCTGGAGCAGGCCAAGCAGCCGCTGATGAGCGGGACGACCTTCGACGGCTCGCGGCTGGCGCTGGTGGTGATCGAGAAGAACGCGATCCGGCGGGGCGAGGGCGAGAAGGCCTTCGGCGGCTACCAGCTGTACGTGAAGCCCAAGCTGGACTCGCGGGCGCAGCGGCTGATCACCGACCAGGTGGGCAAGGCCATCGTGCAGACGCGCCTCAAGGTGAACGGCGAGGACCCCGAGCAGGTGCTGGCGATGACCAGCCTCCAGCGGCCCAAGGCGTTGGCGGTGACCAAAACCGGCGAGAAGTCCAGCGGCGAGCTGCAGCAGTACCTGCTGCCGATGGGCTTCATGATGCTGCTGTGGGTGTCGGTGTTCACCAGCGGGCAGTTCCTGATGACCTCGACCATCGAGGAGAAGAGCAACCGCATCATGGAGGTGCTGCTGAGCGCGGTGTCGCCCATGCAGCTGATGACCGGGAAAATCGTGGGGCAGATGGGGGCGGGGCTGCTGATCATGACGGTGTACTCGGGCTTCGGGATCGCCTCGCTGCTGCTGTTCAACCGCGGCGACCTGCTGGAGGGGGCGAGCTTCGGGTTCCTGGTGGCGTTCTTCTTCATCGCGTTCTTCACGATCGCGGCGATGATGGCGGCGGTGGGGTCGGCGGTGACGGACATCCACGAGGCCCAGGCCCTGATGATGCCCATTATGCTGGTGGTGATGATCCCGATGCTGCTGATGATGCCGATCATCTCGGCGCCCTCGGGGATGATGGCGACGGTCATGAGCTTTGTCCCGCCCATCAGCCCCTTCGTGATGGTGCTGCGGATGAGCAGCAGCCAGCCGCCGCCGCAGTGGCAGCTGTTCGTGGCCCTTGGGATCGGCGTGGTGACGGTGTACGTCGCCCTCAAGATCGCGGCCAAGGTGTTCCGCGTGGGCGTGCTGATGTACGGCAAACCGCCGAACCTGGCGACGCTGGTGAAGTGGGTGCGGATGGCGTGAGGAAAACCGGAAAGCGGAAACCGGAAAGCGGAAACCGGAAAGCGGAGTAGGAAGGGGAGTCCCCCGTGGACCGGTTTGACTACTACGAGCTGGCGGTGACGAGTGCGGAGCCGCTGGCGCGGTTCCTGATGGCGCTGCACGGGCGCGGGGCGCGGGTGCTGGGGGAGGACTTCTCGGGCACGGCGGCCTTGTCACGCGGGTGGCTGGGGCTGGACCGGCGGCACCGGGCGGTGGCGGTGGACCTGGACGGGCCAACGCTGGTGCGGATCCCACGGTCGTTACGGCTGGCCAAGGTGCAGGGCGATGTGCTGAAGGTCCGCGACAAGGCCGACATCATCGGGGCCACCAACTTCCCGGTGTGCTACTGGCACACGCGCGGCGAGCTCGTCAAGTACCTGAGGCACGTTCGCTCGCGGCTGAACAGGGGCGGAGTCTTCGTGGCCGACCTGTACGGCGGGCCGACGGCGCTCGTGCCGGGACGGCGGTCCAAACGCATCCCGCTGGGGCCGGGCAGAGTGCTGCACTACACATGGCACCAGCGGAGCGTCGATCCGCTGACGATGCGGGTGCTCAACTCGATCCACTTCCGCGTGAGCGTGGACGGCAAGACGGTCGAGACCATCAGGGACGCGTTCACCTACGACTGGCGGCTGTGGTCGATCCCAGAACTGCGCGACGCCATGTCGGAGGCGGGGTTCCGCTCCACCGAGGTGCACGACCGCATGGGCGCGGCGATCGACCACGAGGGTCGCGTGCACGTGCGTGCGGTAGAGGAGCACGAGATCGACGCCGACTTCGTGGTGTATGTGGTCGGCCGGCGCGACTGACAGCGCGAAGAGGTCGCGTCAGAAGGCATCCAGGCAGGCTGCATCAAGGCGCACATTCTCAAATGAAAAGGGCCCGGGGTTGCGCCCCGGGCCCTTGGTCAGCTCAGTTGCGGGTCAGGATCAGCAGGGGTTGCCGCCCAGGACGCGGAAGAACGCCTCGATGTCCTGATCGGTGCCGAAGTCCCCGTCACCGTTGAAGTCGGAACCCTGGCAGAAGCACGTCTCGCAGCAGGTGCCGCCCAGGCAGGCGAAGAAGGCCTCGATGTCCTGGTCGGTTCCGCTGTCGCCGTCGCCGTTGTAGTCCTGCGGGCCGCACTCGTTGCCGGGGCAGGCCACGCCGGCGATCTCGACGATGGTGAAGCAGCCGGGGCCGGTGGGACCGTCGTTGTCCTGATCGTTCCACAGGCCGTTGCCGCCGAGCATCTCGGCGTAGAACTCGGTGCCGTTGGCGTGGTTGGGCTCGCCCGCGGCCCAGTTGAGGAAGTTCACCGGCGTGCCGTCGCTCCAAACGTAGTTGTTGATGGAAGCGGCGTCGTTGAGGCCGATCCAGGCGCGGCGGTCGACGCCGCCGAAGTTGACGACCTGCGAACGCACGAACTCGTTCTCCTCGGCGTCTGCGATGCTGGCGAGGTGGCCGCCGAGCGAGACGGCAAAGGCCTCCGCGTCGGTCCACAGCATGGGGCCGGCGGGGCCGCGGTCGTAGAGGTAGTAGTCGGAGTTGTTGGCGTCGTTGTGGATGGGGCCGGCGATGAGGAGCAGGCTGGGCGGGGGCATCTCGCCGCGGCCGATGTTGACGGTCACGGGGCCCGTGCTGGTGCCGGAGTTGAAGAAGACGATGAAGTTGTTACCGAAGGCGGCGGTCGCCTCGGTCACCGCGAGGTAGTAGGTGCCCGCGGCCAGGGTCGCGCCGTCGCGCCCGTTGTACGCCAGGCCGTCGAACACGGCATTGCGCGTGCCGCGCCCGTACGTGAGCTGGCTGTAGCTGCCGCTGCCGTCCTCGTCGTCCTGGGAGACCAGGGTGCCGGTACCGTCATCGCGGAAGAGGCCGATGACGGTGTTGGTGATCCCCGAGCCCTCGGTGTCGATGTCGAGGTAGGTGCGGTTGGCGGTGTTGATATCGGTGGGGACGATGAAGCGGAACCACTGCGTGCCGCCCGGGGCGTTGATGGCGCCGTTGCCGACGACGGGGTTGGTGCCGATCGTGCCGAGGTCAGTGAAGGTGGTGGGGACGCCGCCGGTGGGCACGGCGCCCAGGCGGAGGTTGATCTGCACCGGACCGGCGTAGGTCGAGGGCGAGGTCACGCTCCACTCGGTGGCGTTGAAGACGGAGTTGAAGCCGGCGTAGGCCATGTAGTAGGTGCCCGCGGCCAGGGTCGCGCCGTCGCGCCCGTTGTAGGCCACGCCGTTGCCGAAGGCGGGGCGGGCGGGGCTGGCGGCGCCGAAGGAGAGGGCGGTGAGCAGGTTGGAGCCGTCGTCATCGTCGGTGGCGACGAGGTTGCCGTTGCTGTCGTAGATGCCCAGCTCGGTGTCGTTGTTCGGCGCCATCGCCGAGCCTTCGGTGTCGATGTCGAGGAAGGTGCTCGCGCCCACCTCATTGGCGATGGTGAACTTGACCCACTTGACCTCGGTGGTCGTGAGCGAGTCGCTGAAGGTGGTCACGCCGTTGGCGAGGGTGCCGAGGTCGGCGGCGTTGCCGGGGGCGGCGATCACACGCACGGAGGCGGAGCCCGTGGCGCTGTTGCTGCTCACGTCAGTGACCGTCAGGGGCAGGTTGTAGGTGCCGCCCGCGGCAGCGGTGGGCATCGTGAAGGCCACGCTCCACACGCCGTCAGCGGCGGTGACGTCGCCGTTCACGCCGCTGTCGTTGAGGGCCTGGGAGGTGCCGCCGACCTGCGCGAGGTCGAGGGTCACGCCCGCGATGTTGCCGTTGTTGGGCAGCGTCATGGTCGCGACCGCCGGATCACCGGCGCGGACGGGGTTGGGGGTGATGGTGCCGCTGGGCAGCGTCATCGTGAAGATGATGTTGCCGGAGGCGGTGCGGCTCTGGGCGTCGGTCACGGTGAAGGGCAGCGTGACGGTGCCCGGCGTGGTGTTCACGGGGAAGGCGAGCGAGCGGCTGAACACGTTGTCGTTGGGGGTCGTGTCGCCGTTGGTGCCGCTGTCGTTGAGGGTGATGTTGCCCACACCGATGGAGCTGCCGTCAACGATCACCGAGGTGATGTTGTTGGGCGAGCCCGTGCCGCGGGAGACCGAGACGGTCATCTTGCCCGTGGCGCCGACGACGAGCTGGTTGGGGGTGACGGTGCCCACGCCGCCGGGTCCGGCGACGATGTTGTAGCTGGCCGGGTCACGCAGCGTCGCGGCGAACACGCCGAACGCGGAGGTCACCGGGTCGCCCGCGCCGTTGGGGGCCGAGCGCACGTTCCCGAAGGTGATGCTCTGGAGCGTCTTGCCGGTGGCATCAAACCCGAGGCCCTGGAGCGAGCCTGTGGTTACCACGGCCTCGTTCACCCACAGGCGCCCCGAGGCGACGCCCGCGTCGGTGGCGCGGTCGGTGTTCTGAACGGCGCGCCAGGGGCCGGTCTTGCGCTGGAGCAGCACGCCGGTGCGGGCTGCCGGCATGGCCGTGACGTTGGTCTCGAACCAGTCGGTGGCATCAAGTGTGACGGTGACCGAGGTGGTGTCGGTGAATGCGAGGGTCATGTCGATCGAGCCGAAGCTCGAGCCGCCGTTGGCCATGTGGTAGAGCACGCCGATCTGCGTCGACGGGCCGAACACGGCGTTGAGCGAAGACATGCTGGAGGTCGACGTGGGCTGGCTGTCCTGGTTGAGCCAGGCGGGGCGCAGGCCGTTGTCGCTGGTGGAGGGCGGCCAGGTCGTGCCGGGGGCCGACCAGTTGCGGATGCCCCCGGCCGCGAGAGCGCGGTCGCCCAGGTGCACCATGTCGGACTGGAGGGCGGTCGCGTAGACGTTGTAGATCATGCCCTCGTGGCCGAGCGTGCCCCCGAAGTTGAGGGCGTTGCTCTGCACGCCGTCGCACAGCAGGCCGCGGTCGGCGATGGCGCGGTAGCCGTTGAGGTCCGAGCGGTTCTCGTGAGCCACGGGGGTGGTCACGGTCTGCTCGCTGGGGCCGTGGCAGATGCCGTTCCAGTTGAACTGGAGGGGCATGGTGATGTCGACGTGCGCGGGGTCGTCGATGTGCAGGGTGAAGTTGCCGGTGGCGCCCTGGCGGCCGGCGACGCGGATCAGGTAGGTGCTGCCGCTGCTGGCGCTGAAGGTAAGGCGAGAGGCCGCGCCGCACCCGTTGTCGTTGCAGTCGATGGGCGAGAGGCCGGAGGTGTACACGGCCAGCGTCGTGTCGAACCCGGCGCCGCACGTACGGACCTCGACGCCGCCGGTGGTGTTGGCGGTGTAGGAGTACCACACGGCGGAGGTGTCATCGACACCGCAGCCGCTGGGAGCCGCGCCGAAGGCGTGGCTGTTGTTGGTCAGGGTGTCGCCGGCGAAGACCTGCTGCGCGTTCGCGGGCGTGGAGTTGGCGGGCTGGCCGGTCCGGGCCGTGACCGAGTAGATCATGTAGCCGCGGTTGACGCCCTGGCGGTAGACCTGGCGCTGCGTGCCGCTGCTGCCGTTGACGGGGCAGGTGAAGGTGAACTGCGTGGCGGACGGCACGCTGTTGACCCGCTGGCGGCCGTTGTGCGCCGCCTGCGTGCAGCCGCCGATGGTGACGTAGTCACCCACCGAGAGCCCGTGGGGCACGGCGGTGGTCGCGGTGGAGACCGTGCCGTTGCCGGTGAGGCTGGTGATCTGGATCGAGCTGTTCAGCTGCATCTGGGCGGTGCTGGTGCCCGTCGCTGTGCTGGGGAAGCTGAACTGCGTGCCGCTGATGACGCCGCCCAGCGGCCCGCTGTAGTTGTAGGTGCTGGGGTTGAGGCCCGTCACCACGATGGGCTGGCCGGCGACATAGGTCTGGGTGCCGGTCGTGAGCGTGGCGGTGGTGCCGTTTCCGCTCGAGCCGGTCACCGCGACGGCGGGGTACATCGCATTGCCAAAGGTGATCTTGGTGAGCTGCTGGCCGGCCACGTTGATGCCGTTGGCCACCATGCGGGGCACGCTGATCACGGCCTCGATGACGTTGAGGTTGGGCCCGGCATTCGTGGTGGAAAAGCCGGGCAGGTGGGCGCTGTCGGCGCCCTGCACGCCACGGAAAGTCACGTACGTGGCTGCGCCATTGGTGTGGGCAAGGCGCTTCTGCACCGTGACGAAGGGCGACACGATGCCGGGGTCGGACGCGGCGCCGAACCAGTCGGGAGCATTGAGCCGCACGGGGACGTTGGTCTCGGTCGAGCCGTTCCAGAACGTGAGGATGCACTCGAACTGGCCGCCGCCGTCGCTGACGGTGTAGAGCACGCCGATCTCGGTCGCGCCGTCCACCGTGATCGGGTTTGCGAGCACGGTCGTCTGCAGGCCGGTGTGGTCGATCAGGCCGGAGGGATCAGCCCACGCGGGCGCAGGGCCGGCATCGGTGGTGGTGCTGCTGTCCCAGTTGCGGTACCAGGGGCCGCGGGCGCCCAGGTGCACGATGTCGAAGTTGTACGTGGGAGCGTTGGGATCGGTGGCGTTGGCGTAGCCGAGGGAGTTGTAGAAGCCGTAGGTGATGCCGGTGGCGGACACCAGGGCCGCACCCGCGATGGAGTCGGGGTCAAAGGGCTCGAAGTACAGGCCGCGGTCGGAGATGGCGCGGTACTGGATGTTGTCGGCGTTGCTGGGCGTGGCCGCGGTGACGACCTCGCCGCTGGTGGCCATGCCGTGCCAGTTGTAGTTGAGCGGGACCTGCGTGTCGACGATCTGGGCGCTCGCCACCCCGGCCATCAAGCACAGCGCCGCCGCCGTTGTCCCTACCAGCCGCTGCCCCCGCCAGTTCTTCGTATGACTCACAGAGTTCTCCTCGACAGACCCACGAACCACAAACCCGGACCGCGACATGCGGCCAATGATCCCGCACGCCGTGCCCACACGAGCACGGCGGTTGTAAACTGGTGAACTTCGCACATGCGGCGACGCGCGCCGCTGTTTATCGGCGTGCGTGCGCTTCGTCTGCAATCCCCCGGGAATCTCTCCTTGTGCCGCGCCGAAGGGCGCGTGGCGCTGAATCTCTCCGCGCCCACAGTACTTACCTGGGGGGGCGTGTCAAGCCTCCCTCTGAGCAGGGGGAGGGTTGTGCTCACGAACCGCGGGCGAACGACGCATGCACGGGCCGTGCCGATATGCAAAAAGGCCGCGAGCCCCCGGTGTTCCCAGAGGCCCGCGTCGTGGCCGTGCGGCTGATAAGCCGAGTTCTGTCCCGCCGGTCGTATCCGACCCACCTTGACGGGGGCTCGGGTCGGACGTTCCGGCGTGGGCGACCATTTCTCTGGGCCACGCGTTGCCGCGGGGCTCAAGCGGTCTACCCGCCCCCATCGGCCGGACCGGCCTCAAGCGGGAGCTGTTTGACCTTGCACGCGGTGAGGTTTGCCCTGCCCCCTCCGTCGCCGGAGGAGCGGTGGGCTCTTACCCCACCGTTTCACCCTTGCCTGAGCCCAGGATCTCCGCCGCGGAGCGGCGGGGTACCCAAGGCCATCGGCGGTCTGTTCTCTGTGGCACTGTCTCTCGCCCGCTGGCCCGCGGGCGGGTGGGCGTTACCCACCACCGTGTCCTGCCGTGCTCGGACTTTCCTCAGGCCCGGTTGCCCGGAGCCCGCGGCCGCCTTGCCGCACTGAGCGTCATTCTAGGTTCTCCTGCGTGGGCTGTCGGATTCGCCGTTCTCGGACCACAGCCGGTAGCATGGACGGGCATGGCGGCTCCACTGCATACCACGGTCATCTGGGCTAACCCGGCGCAGCTGGAGCTTGCGCGGGCGCTGGTACAGCGGGCGGGCTTGGAGCTTGTGGCCGCGGGGTCGCCGCAGAAGGGGCAGTCGGGGGCGGTGGCCGCGGGCCTGGGTACGAAGGCTGCCGACGATCTGCGCGGCGTGCTGCACGAGAGCCGCACGGACCTGGTGCTGCTGCTGGCGGTGGGGGACTTTGGCGCCGGTGCGGCGGCGGAGGATGCGGGTGCGGTGGCAGCGGCGCACGCGCGTGGCGTGCGCGTGCTGTCAGCAGAGCCACTGCCGGGGAATGCGCTGGAACTGGAGGCGGGCGGCTGGACGACGCTGACGCCGAGCCCAGCGGCGTCGATCCGGACTCTGGGGCTGCCACGCCTGTCCCGCGTGTTCCGGGAGGCGCAGGAGACGTTGGGGGCGTTCGGGGCGGCCCGGAGCGTGCTGGTGGAGCACTGGGCCGCGCCGCACCAGGGCTCGCTGGGAGCGCGGCTGGTTGGGGCCATCGACCTTGTGCACTGGCTGGTGGGGGAGACGGAGTCGATCGACGCGGCGTACGTGCCGACGGGCGTTGGCTCGCGCCGATTGCTGGAGGGAGCGCCTTCGTCGGTCGCCGGGGACCTGAACGCGACGATCCGGACCGTGGACGGGCGGTCGGCCTTGATCGCGGTCAGCAACGCCGCGCCGCGGTGGAATCTGTGCGTGACCCTGCTGTCGGAGCAGGGGCGGCTGCGGTTCTACGACGATGGTTTCGAGTGGCTGGGCCCCGACGGCATGAAGCGTGATGAGCATCGCGACCCTGCGCGCATTCGTGGAAGTGCCGCGCCGGATCACGCGGCGGAGGTCCTGTGCGAGAGTCTGTGGCGCGTGCTCGACGACGCGCTGCCCGATCCGGGCCCGCTGAACGTGCAGTCAATCCTGCCGGTTGCGCACGCCGCGATGCTGAGCGCGCGGACGGGCAGCCCGGAGCGGCCCGCGCTCATCCGGTCGTTGATCACAACGTGAGTGGTCAGACAGACGCGGGGTGCCAGACCGTCTTCATTTCGACGAACGACTCGATCCACCACGGTGACTGGCACTGCTCGTTGTCCATCCATTCGATGCCGTCGCGGACGGTCACACGCTTGATGTTCTCGGCGGCGCCCGCGCGCAGCGTGGTCGCCTGATCACCGGAGAGATTGGCCGCGTGCACGGCGTCGATGTCGCGGTGGCCGGCGATGAACGGGATCAGTTCGGCACGGTCGCCGGTCAGGATGTTCACGACGCCCGCGGGCACGTCGCTGGTGGCGAAGACCTCGCCCAGCACGGCGGCGGGAACGGGGTTGGCCCCGCTGCTGACCGCGATCACCGTGTTGCCGGCGCACACCGCGGGAGCGAGCAGCGAAACCAGGCCCAGCAATGGCGCATCGTCCGGCGCAACAACCGCAACCACACCGGTGGGCTCGGTTACCGTGAAGTTGTAGTAGGGGCCCGAGACGGGGTTGTTGCAGCCGAGCACCTGCGCGTACTTGTCGGCCCAGCCGGCGTAGTGCACGAGGCGGTCGATCGCGGCGGTCACTTCGGCGTCGCCGCTGAGGGGCTTGGTGCGCGCGGCCTTCGGCTTGCCCTTGCCGGTCTCGCCCGCGGGCTTCGCCGCCTTCACCGCGTCGATGGCCCCGGCGAACTCCGCCCGCTTGCCCTCCATCATCTCCGCCATGCGGTACATGATCTGGCCGCGGAGGTAGGCGGTGGCGTTCTGCCAGCCGGGCTGGGCCTTCCGTGCCGCCTCAACCGCGTCGCGGAGGTCCTTGCGGGAGGCCTTGGCGACGTGCGCGAGCACCTTGCCTTTCGCATCGGTCACCGGCCACGAGCGGCCGGACTCGCTGCGCGGGAACTGCCCGTCGATGTGCAGCTTGTAGGTCTTCAGCACGTCAAGCCTGGCGTCGCTCACGGCACGTCCTCCCGCGGTTCTTCCAGCCACAGCTCCAGCTCGATCTCGTCCCGTAGTGGTATGCCGCCCAGCCCCACTCGAGGAATGAACGGCTTGCGGCGGCGGGCCTCGTCCACCATGCCGCGGTGGAGCATGCAGATCCGCCACCCCCTCTTCTGGTAGAAGCGCAGGGCCCGCATGTTGTCGTTGGTGGTGGTGAGGAAGGCCCGGGAGCACCCCAGCCGCTGCGCCTCGAGCACCGCGGCGTCGAGGAGCTTTTCCCCTACCCCGGCGCTCTCGAGCGTGGTGCTGACGGTGACCACCTCGAACAAGTAGCCGCCCGAGAGCACGCTCCAGGTGATCGCGCCGGCGCGCTCGCCGTCGACCTCGGCGATCAGGCCGGTGAGTTCGAGCCCCTCGTACATCTCGCCCCGGGACCAGATCTGCGTGCCGCCCCAATGGCGGGTCATCTCCTGCTCGAGGTAGCTGTGGTCGGTGGCGTTGATCGGCCGGAGCCGGACGCGGTCGCGCGCCCGCAGCCACTCCAGCACCGTGGCGGCGTTGCGGTCGGGCGGGAACACGGGGTACCAGACCTTCAGGATGCGGCCGCCGTCGCAGTACCACGCCATGCGGCGAATAAGCGTGCTTGGCCCGCCGCTCTCGACGGGGAACTCAAAGGTGGGGAGCCGCATGTGGCGCGTAAGGGCGAGGGAGGAGTCGCTGAGGAACTCAAAGGGCACGTGGTTGCGCTGCTTGAACTCGCGCTGGTGCTCGGTGGTGTTAGTCGAGACGCCGTGCACGGCGACGCCGAGTTGCTGGAACTGCGAGTGCAGGTCGCGGAAGCCGCAGCTCTGGGGCGTGCAGCCGCGGGCCCCGGGGATCGACTCCCACGGCTCGCCCGCGAAGCCAAGGTTGGGCGGCTGCCCCGGCACGCCCGTGCGCGGGTAGAAGAAGAGAACAGTGGGGGAGGTCAGCTCCGCGAGGATGTGCTCGCGACCGTCAGTCCCAGGGAGCGGGAGGGACGGCAGTCGCGCGTGGACGAGGTGAAGCGCAAGGCCGTCATCGGTGGGCACTGGCAGCCCGTCAGGGAGAGTGGTGGGGTGGTCGGCGGGGCCTTGCATCGGAGCAAATGTACAAGGCCCCGGACCCTGAGGTCCGGGGCCTTGTGGATCGATCGTGTTGGCGGATCACTTGCGGCGGCGGACCAGGCCAAGACCGGCCAGGCCGACGCCGGCCATCGCCGCGCCCGTGGGCAGCGGGATGGTGACGAGCTCGACGATCACGTCCTGGTAGTCGGCGCGGGCGGTGTTGGTGTAGATGTTGAGCACCCGGACGTTGCCCAGGCCAACCCAGGCGCCGCTGGTCACGGCCGCGTCAGCCTCATTGAAGAGGGCGAGGGCCTTGCCGGAGAGAGCGTCGGTGCGCTCCTGCTCGATGAACCAGATCGCCGTTTGCATGGCGTTGGCGTCGTCGATGCGGTTGGCCTCGTTCACGTAGTCGTACGGGGTGGCGAGGGTGCCGGCAAGGAAGTGGTGGTAGAGGTAGGCCGTGCGAGGGTCGAGGGCGTCGTTGAAACCGCCGTGATTGCCGCCGGCGTAGGCCGAAGCCTGGGCGACGGTCTCTGTGTTGATATCGGCCTTGTAGTTGGTGACCTCGAAGGGCAGGTTCTCAAAGTCCTCCAGGCAGAAGGTCTCGAACATGCCGGGGGCCGAGGCGATGCCGCCCTGGAAGGCGGTGCCGGTGCGGTTGACCTCGATGCTCCAGCCGGTTTTGCCGGTGGCGCGGAACTCGCCGCCCCCGGTGCTGCCGTAGCTGTCGCGGAACTCGATAAAACCGACAAACACGGGGGTTGCGGCGGCGGTGGACGCGAAAAGCGCGCCCGCGCCGGCGGTGACGATCATGGAACGGAGCATTGCGGACCTTCCCTCTCTGACGAACTCTCTCCCGCGGGCGGAACGAATGCCCGCGGACACGCGTGGGGACAGTACCCCCCCTACGCGGGTTTGCAATCGTCAGTAGGGGAGTGGTGAGTGAAACTTGAAAAGATCTGAATGCAGAATGCGTTCTCGGACGTGCCCACAACCGCAAACACCTTCAGTTCCGCGAGTTATCTCGCGCACAGAGACGAGAGCGCCTCGCGCACCTGTGTCGGGCCCGGGCGGCTGGGGAAGTCAACGACGCGGTCCATGACGTCATCCAAGGCGGTCGCGCTGGACTTAGCAAGGCCCCCCGGACCAAGGACCAGCACCTTCCGATCACGCCCGGACGCCGCGAAGGCGTGCACATCGCCGGGGGTGGTGACGTCCGGATCGGTGATCCAGAGGCAAGCCTCTCCCAGTGACGCCGCGTTGACATGACCTGTGGAGCTGCTGGCGGTGGGGGTGTTGAGGAGAGCGGTACCTGAGCTCTGGCGGACCCGCGCGGCCGTGGACAGCGCCGCGGCGGTGGTCGCCGCGAGGAGTTCGGGGCTGTAAGGGTCGGGCTCGTAACCGAGCGACTTGAGCGTGGAGGATATGAAGCCGCGGAAGCGGGGATCGCGCACGGTCACCGCGGCTTTGGGGCGAGCGGCGCGGGCACCGGCTGGGATGGGAAGCGTGAGCGTGAAGGTGGTGCCGTGGGTGGTGGAGTTGGGGTTGTTGTCGCTGTGGATCGAGAGTTCGCCGCCCGCGCGCTGAACGATGCCCTTCACGAGCACCAGGCCCAGGCCGGTGGAAAGGCGGCGCGTCTTGGTGGTGAACAGTGGTTCGAGGCAGCGGCGGCGGACTTCCTCGGACATGCCGGGGCCGTCGTCGGTCACGCCGACGCGGACACGGTCCTCGCCGGGCCACGTGCCCCACATCGTGGGCTGCCCGCTACGCGGAGGCACGCCCTCGCGCCCGGGGCGCGCCCACACGCGGACCATGCCGCCGGGCTTGCCGCCCCTGCTCGCGATGGCGTCGCCGGCGTTCTGAACGAGGTTGACGATGGCCTGGCTGAGCTGGTGAGCGGCGATGGAGGCCCGCAGCCCGGGCGCGATATCGGCCTCCAGGCGGACGCCCTTGGGCAGCGTGTTGCGAATGACTGGTTCGGCCGTCTGCCACCACTCCGTCAGGTCGGTGTCCTCGGTGCCGGGGCCGGCGGCGCTGGTGTCGTCGGGGTCCAGCGCCATCTGCCGCAGGCCAGCGCTGAGACGCTGGAGGTGGCCGATGCAGGCGCGGATGGCCGGGATGTGGTCCGAGGGGCTCGTGTGGACCCCATTGTTTTTGCCGTTGGCGTTCTGCTCGAGCGCGTCAATGTGCACGCGCACCGGGAGGAGCAGGTTGGCGATGTCGTGGCCGATGCCCGCCGAGAGCGTGCCGATCGCGGCCATGCGCTCGCTCAGCCGCAGGGCCGCGTTGACCGACTGGAGCTCCTCGGTGCGGCGGCGAACGGCGTCGGCCAGTTCGTCACGGTGGCGGGAGATCTCTTCGCGGGACGCCTTGAGCTCTTCGAAAAGCTCACGGGTCTCATGCTGACGTGCTCGTGCTCGCAGGGCGGAGCGCACCACCGCGAGCAGCGTGAGCGGACGGGTGGGACGCTCGACCACCGTAATATTGGCCAGCGTGCCGAGGTACGCCATGAGCTTGGGCGAGGGTTCCCGGTTGGGCGCACCCAGCACGATGACCGGCGGGTCGGACCAGCTGGGCAGCGTCTCGAGCACCGCGGACAGCAGGGTGACCGAGTCCTGGTTCAGTACTTCCTCGGCCACGATCGCCAGCTCGGCCCCGGCCTCGAGGGCCGCGCACAGGCCCGCCATCCCCGCGAAGGCGCGGCACTGCAGCCCCTCCTTCAGGAGTGCCTGCAGCATCATCTCGGCGTCCTTCCCGCTGGGGGCGCAGACCGCGAGGATGCCCGGAGGGGCGGCTACTTGGCGACGCCGCTGCTTCACACGTCGCTCTCCGGGGCGCGGTTCACGCGATCGTCCTTCATCAGTCCGCCCTCGGTCCCCACGTACATCGGGACGCCCGTGAGCACGCCGCGGAATCGCTCGAGCGTTTCACCAACGCGGACGCGCCCGGGCTCGAAGCGCAGCTCGCGGATGGTGTCCTCGTGGCTGCCGGAGCGCTTCTTGACCACGGAGATCGCCTTCCGCACGGCCCCGAAGGCTTCGAAGTGACGCAGCAGGATGATGGTGTCCGACAGGTAGCTGACGTCCACGGGCGGGGCCATCCCCGCACCCATCATGCCCCGCTGCACCAGGACCATCAGGGTGACGACGCCGCGATGGTTGAGGTAGGCGAGCAGCTCGTGCAGCTGCGCGGTCAGGAACCGCTCCTCGGGCATGGCGTTGAGGTAGCCGTTGAGGCTGTCGATGACAACGACCGTGACACCGTCTTGCTCGACGCTGCGGCGGACGAGGGCCGCGAACTCGCCGGGCGAGAGCTCGGCTGGGTCGGTGTGACGGAAGGAGCACTGGCCGTTCTTGATGAACGGCTCAATGTCCATGCCCAAGGCCTTGGAGCGGCGGCAGGCGATCCGCTGGTTTTCCTCGAAGGCGAATACGGCGACCTTCTCGCCGCGCTTGAGGGCCGTGTAGGCGAACTGAGTCGCGATGGCGGACTTCCCGGTGCCGGCGGGGCCGGTGATGAGGGTGCTGGTGCCGCGGTCGACGCCGCCCCCGAGGAGCTGGTCGAGCTCGGCGACGCCGCTGGAGGCGGGGCGGTCCTCGAACTGGACTTCGTGGAGACTGGAGACCAGGCGCGGGAAGACCTCGATGCCGCCCCTGTTGATGAGGAGGTCGTGGTGCCCGCCGCGGAAGGCGGCGCCGCGGAGCTTGACGACGCGGATGCGGCGGCGCTCGGCGCCGTAGTCCGACCCCACGCGGTCGAGCTGGATGAGGCCGTGCACAATCGACTGCGGCTGGTCGTCCCCGTCCGCGGCCGTCATGTCGTCAATCAGGAGCACGGTGCTCCCACGCCCGATGAAGAAGTGCTTAAACCCCAGAACCTGGCGGCGGTAACGCAGCGGGTCGCGGGCCAGCAGGCGGATCTCGCTGAGCGAGTCGATCACCACGCGCGTCGGCTTGTGCTTCTCGATCTCATCGGCGATCTTTTTGCTCGTCTCGCCGAGCTCGACCTCGCTGGGGCGGAAGACGGTGTACTGGTCCTCCTCGGTGATGGTGCCGAGGCTGGCGGCGAGGTCAAAGATCTCGATGCCCTTGATGTCCCAGCCGTGGGAGCGGGCGATCTTCTCGATCTCCATCCTGGTCTCGCTCAGGGTGATGTAGAGGGCCTTCTCGCCCCTCTTGACGCCCTCGAGGAGGAACTGGAGGGAGATGGTGGTCTTGCCCGAGCCCGGCGTGCCCTCGACGAGGTACACGTGCCCGGCGGGGAGCCCGCCGTTGAGGACAATGTCGAGGCCCTGGACACCGGTTGTGACGATCTGGTCTCTATTTTCTGGCATGGAAGGTCCGGCCTGCTCCGCCGGGTGTGGCCGCGTCCTGCGCACCGTCCCCGGCTGGGCTTGAAAGGCTACTCACACACCCACAGTGGTCGTCTGAGGAGCGGGTGAAAGTGTATTTAGTTCGGGTTGGTCCGGGGGGTTGTGGACCGGGAACTGCCGCGGCGACGGGCCAGCCGCTCCCGTTGAAGCCTTCGCAGGGTAGTAGGAACCAAGATTCGGTCTTTGGCACGCCAGCGCCAACCTCCGGCGCTCGAGCGTCGAGGCTTGAACCTGTCGCGCCAACGCTTGATCCTCGAGCGCCAAGGCTTGGTTCCAGAGCGCCGCCCCCTGATCCAACGGATCCGGGCCCTGAACCGGGCGCGCCGAGCCTTGATCCTGGAGCGCCAAGCTTTGGCGCCCGGACGCCAAGCCTTGATCCTCCAGCGCCGACGGCTGATCGTCGGCCCCTGGGACCTGAAGGCCCGTGGGGCGGGCTTGATTCCCGACATCCCCGGCCGCTTTCCGGGGCTTGCTTGTGCACACCCCCGTTCTTCCCCGGCCCGTCCCGTAACTTGGTGGTATGATTGGGACGGCTCTCAGTCCCCGCCTCGAGTTCGAGTCCTGGGGTGTCTGGTCCCCGACGCTTCCTCCTGCCCAGGTTCAAGCTGCCGGTCAAAGTTCAGTGGGCAAGTTGGAAGCAGAGCTATGAAGCTGTACGTCGGCAATCTTTCGTTCCAGACCTCCGAGCAGGAACTGCGTGATCTGTTCTCGCAGTACGGCGAGGTCACCTCCGCGTCCCTCGTCATGGACCGCGACACCGGCCGCCCCCGCGGCTTCGGTTTCGTCGAGTTCGCTGACGACAACGCGGCCCGCGCCGCGATCAACGCTCTCAACGGCAAGAACATCGGCGGTCGCGACCTGACCGTCAATGAGGCCCGTCCGCGTGAGGGCGGCGGCGGCGGTGGTGGCGGTCGCGGCGGCTTCGGCGGCGGGCGTGGCGGCGGCGGCGGCGGTGGCCGCGGCGGCTACGGGGGCGGCGGTGGCGGCGGCGGCGGCCGCGGCGGCTGGTAATCACCGTCTTCGCTTAGAGTGATCAATGAAGGCAAGGGCCGGGCGTGAGCTCGGCCCTTGTTGTTTCAGTGTGGAGTCTCCGATGACGATGCGGACCAATGTCTGCTTCTTTACAAGCTCTGCGGAGGCGCTGCGGCCCGGGGTGCTGCCCGCAGTGCTCGCAGCGATCGGTTGCGACGGCACCGACCTGGTGCTGAGGACGGACCGCGAGGAGCGTGGCTGGGAGCAGTTCTGCCGGCGCATCTCGCGCCCCACCGATCCTGGGTGGACGACCAGCTCCAAGGTCATCCGGGTTGATGACAGCATCCAGCTCTATGAATGGGAGAACCTCGGCTGGTCGCTGCCCCTGGCGGACGTTCCAGCACTGGCCAGGCTCGGAAGGTGCCTGCAGGTGGATCTGTTGTGGTCGCACTGGCGTGAGGCTGACGAGCAGTTCCGTCGGCTGATCCCCGAAACCGTCCACGGCGGCTGCATCCCGAACTCGCTGGGCCTGCGGGCCGGGTGGCACGACCTCTTCGAATGCCTGGGCGAGCCCTTCGGCCGGTTCTTTGGGCGCGCTTCGTTCACCGTGTACCTCTGGGGGCACGGCACGCCGGCGGACCCCGACGCGTTCGAGCAGCGGCTCGTCGCCACCCCGTGCGCCGTGGAACTCCGACGGCGAATCGAGGCGGTGCTCGGACCAACTTCGACGTGCGTCATCTCCGAGTAGGCGACGCCCTGCGGGTGCTGGAGGGACGCACGATGCACCCGGCTCGCTTCTGTCGGTGAGCCACGGCGCGCCTTGACCCTCACCGGCCGATCATCCGCGCGGGCGAAGACTGGTGCTCCACAGCAGAAGGAGTTCTGATCATGTTGACCAAGTCACTTCGTTGGATCGTGTGCCTGGGCCTGGCGTGCAGCACGATGATGCTGAGCGTCGGTTGCGAGGGGCGTAACAGCAGCGGCGGCTCAGGCGGCGGCGCCGGAAGCGGCAGCGGTGGGGGCGCGGGCGGCGGCACCCAGGGCGGCAGCGGCACGGGCGGGAGCGGCAGCACCACCAGCGGCGGCATGGGCGGCGGCGGGAGCGGTGGCGGCAGCGGTGGAGGCAGCGGTGGAGGCAGCGGCCGCTGAGCAGCGAGCATCGCAATGCGGGCCGGGGAGGAGTTCAAATGGAACCTCCCCGGCTCTTCTCAACTCGCTGGCGCACTCACGCGTGAGGCGGTGCGGAGACAATCACTGCCACATGAGTCGGTTGGGTCCCACTCGTGAGCACCCGCACGCGGGTACGCACACTGTTCACGCTTGCTCGGAGCAAAGCGGTCAGCGCGGTGTCGTAGATGGAAACCACGCGTGTCGGGGTGTGAAGTTCTCCATCGTGCACCTGGGAGAGCTCATCCCGCAGTGCTGGCGGCAGTTCTACTTTGGAGGCAGCAAGCCATATCTCGATGTCTTCTTCAGCGTCGGTGCCGATAGCTATACAAGTTGGGGTGACAACCACAGGGCCATTCAGATCTCCTGGGATGTCACGCTCGCCTTGACCCATCACGAGCACTACCGGGTGCGGTGGCAGGGTGCGGATCACTTGCGCCATTGCCCGTCCCTTAGACATAGAACCGCACGTATGCCCCGAAGCCCACGGCGATCAGACCCGCGGCGGTCGCGAGGCCCCACAGGAGGCTCTTCTTCTTGACGGCCAGGGCCATGGTCGACGCGATGACCGCGGCCTGCGCGATGATCATCCCGATGAAGAACAGCTGGCTGCGGCCCTTGTGGTGGTCGGCGAGCAGGTTTGTTTTGCGCACGCTGATCTCGGTGAGCTGCGCGATGTCCTTGTTGAGGCTGGCCTCGAGGTCGTAGCGGCGGGCGCTATAGCGCAGGCGTGCCGCGGTGAAGTCGCTGGCGAGCTGCTCGACCTGGTCGCGGAGCGCGGTGGACTCGGCGGTGGGGGACCTGCGGGCCTGCGCGTTGGCGCCAGCGGTGGCGGCGGCCAAGGCGGCGCGGATCGTGTCCAGCGCGCGGTTGGTGGGCCCGATCGCCTCGTCGAACGCGGCCACGTTGTCCTGGGAAACCGTAATCGCCTCCTCGATGTCCGCCTGCGGCACGGCCCGCACGAGCGGCGCGATCTCGGACTCCGGCTTGCGGCCCTCAATGGCCGCGATGGCGGCGCGGATGGCGGGGTTGTCGTACTTCTTGATCTGCACGATGGGCCCGGTGCCCGCGGCCGCGGTCTCGAGGGCTTCTGCGGCAGCGGGGGCGCTCACCGCTTCGCGCAGTTTTACAAACGCATCAGGCTCCCCCGTGGGCGGCAGGGCCGCGATGGAGGCCTTGAACGCGCCGGCGTCCAGCGGCACCGTGTGCGCCAGGTTCTGGAGCAGCTCGAGCGTGTTGTCGAGGGCCGAGCCGCGGATGCGCTTCACCTGGAAGAAGTTCCACTGGTCGGCGACCTTGGACTGCAGCTGCGCCGCCCACGCCCGCTCGTACTGGGCCGCGTTGAGCTCGCTGTTGCTGAGGCCCGCGAGCAGCGTGGCGATGACGGTCATCACGACGGGCGTGTAGGTGAGCACCTTGTCCCACAGCGTCTTCTGCTCGGTGCCGTCGGGGTTGAGCTTGACGCTCTTGGGCAGCTTGGTGGGGGGGATCTTGGCGGTCATGGGTGCTCAGGGTACTCGCCCCTGCGGTCCAACGCGAAGAAGGGGAGTTTCAACGCGAAGGTCGCGAAGAGGCGAACGAAGGCGCGAAGAAGAAGGAAGTACTTAACGCGAAGAGCGCGAAGATGGGCACGAAGGCGCGAAGATCGGAAGATGGAGTAGAAGGCGACGATCCATTGCCTCTCACTTCCATTACCCCTTCGCGTCTTCGCTCTTCCCTTCGCGACCTTCGCGTTAAGAAATGCCTTCTCAGGAGAACGCACCAGCCTGAACGAGTCGCAGCACCGCATCGATGTCGGGCGCGAGCACGCGGTCGTCCTGCAGGGCGGGGACTTTGGCGCGGATGGCGGCGTGGGCCCGTTCGACCGCGGCGCCGCTCTTGAGGGGGCGGTGGTACTCGAGGCCCTGGGCGGCGCACAGCAGCTCGATCGCGACCACCGTCTGCGTGAGTTCCAGGGCGCGGCGGGCCTTGGCGGCCGCGCGGGGGCCGAAGCTGTTGTAGTCCTCGATGCCCGCGCTCGTGACCACGTTGCTCACGCTCGCGGGCGTGGAAAGGGTGATGATCTCGTTGCAGCACGCGGCGGCCGTGTACTGCACGATCATGAGGCCGCTGTTGAGCCCCGGCTTGGGCGTGAGGTAGGGTTTTAAGTGGGCCTCGGGGTCAAAGTTGCTGAGCATCCAGAACGTGCGGCGCTCGGAGATCCCCGCGACGTGCGCGAGTGCGATCGTCATGGCGTCCAGCGGGATAGCGAGGGGCATGCCGTGGAAGTTGCCCGCCGACACAATCGATGAGTGGGGGTCGGGCGCCTGCCCGGGTTCGGGGGCGAAAACCAGCGGGTTGTCGGTGACGGCCCCCAGCTCGTCGCTGATCGACTGCTCGACATAGAGCATGCAGTCCAAGGCCCCGCCCAGCACCTGCGGCGTGCAGCGGAGGGAGTATGGGTCCTGCACGCGGGGGTCGTTCTCGCGGTGGCTGGGGATCACCTCGCTCCCCTCGAGCAGGGAGCGCAGGCGCGACGCGACGAGTTGCTGGCCCGACTGCTGGCGGGCCTCGTGCACGCGGGGGTCCAGGAACGCGTCGGTGCCGCGGCTAGCGTCGATCGACATGGCGGCAGCGACCAGGGCCGCGTCGAAGGTGAGGTCCGCGTCGTGGCAGAGCAGGGCGCCCTGGGCGGCCATGAGGTGCGTGCCGTTGATGAGCGCGAGCCCTTCCTTGGCTTCGAGCGCCACGGGTGAAATGTTGGCGTTTGCCAATGCCTCCGAAGCGGGGATGGTTTTTCCGTGCTGGGTAATGAACCCCTCGCCGATGAGCGCGAGGGCAACGTGCGCCAGCGGCGCGAGGTCGCCCGACGCGCCGACGGACCCTACCGAGGGGACCAGCGGCGTCAGCCCCGCGTTGAGCAGCCTCACGATTTGCTCTGGAATCACAGCACGAACGCCGCTCATGCCGCGGCAGAGGCTGGCGGCGAGCAGGAGCATCATCGCCCGCACGACATCGGTTGGCAGCGGCTCACTTACGCCGCACGCGTGCGAGCGGACGAGGTTCCGCTGCAGTTCCGCGACGGCATGGGTAGGAATGCTCTGGCGTGAGAGGGAACCGAATCCTGTATTAAGGCCGTAATGGGGGAGACCGTCGCCCAGCGCGTGCTCGACAACGGCACGCGAGGCCGCGAGAGCGGCAAGGGCGGAGCGGCCGACCTCAACACGTCGTGCGTGTCGGGCGACAGCAACCACGTCGCCGATGGTCAGTGGCTTGGGCTCGAGGATGAGGGCCTGGACAGGAGCGGTCATGAGCGGAGTGTTCCAGAAAGCGGACGGAGCAACAACCGGGGCCTTGGGTAGGGGGGTTCTGCGCCGGGCGGCCGTCGCGGCCCTCATCGTTGGCGCGGCCGTGGGCACGAGCGGCCTGGGCGGCTGCATGTCCTACAAGGCCGGCCACCGCACGGCCCAGAAGAACGTCAAGATCGCCGAGATGACCCCCGGGGACTGGCCCGCCCGCGACCTCGCGCAGATGGAGCGTCTCCGTGACGCCACCCCGAATGTGTACCGCCGCCTCGACATGACCGGCGAGAAGCCGCTCGAGCAGCTCAGCAAGCGGCACCAGGCCCTGGTGACCGAGCCGATGATGAAGGTCGTCTTCAACGACATCGTCGGGCAGGGGCTCCTCCGGATCGTGGACTTCCCCGATGGCAACGACCCCGCGGTGCTCAAGAGCGAGTACGACAAGAAGCAGGGGTTCCGCCCCAACGCGTGGTTCCTCTCCTCGCTGTCACTGAGCGACCCCCGCCGCCCCGGCTACATGGCCCGCTCTCGCATGCGCCGAGCCGCGGACGAGGCCGGCAACCCCACGGCCGGCGTCAAGTGGAACAACACCGACCTGGACACCGCCATGCGCGAGGGAATCCCTATGGGGTTCCCGCCCGTGCAGAAGACCGAGCCCCGCGGCCTGCTGATCCACTTCGTCGCCATGATGGGCAACGAGTACGAGACCAAGGTGGTTGACCGCCTCCGCAGCGAGGGCTGGGCCATCATCGACATCGATTCCAACCCCCGGGTCATCGGTGGCGGGCGCTCCTACGAGATCAACAACGACACCGACCTGGACACCGCGGCCCAGTCCATCGCCCGCCGCATCGACGACGTGCTCGCGGATCATGCGTACGCGGCCGAGGCGGCCCTGGAGTACTGCCGCAAGCACCGCCCCGACCTGCCCACCGACAAGGTCTGCGTGATCGGCTTCAGCGCCGGCTCGCTGGTGGTGCCGCCCGCGGCCGCCCGCCTGGGCGATGACGTGGAGTCGGCCGTGCTGATTGCCGGCGGGGCCAACCTGCTGGAGATCGCCATGGAGAGCGACCTCTCCGACGGCGGCATCAAGTTCAAGTGGGGCCCGGGCAGGGGGGGTAAGGCCGACCGTGAGCGCCTTAAGCGGGCGTACCTCAAGCACTCGCGTCTGGACCCCTACCGCACGGCCACCGTGCTCGCCAACAAGCCCGTGCTCCAGTACTGGGGTCAGTGGGACAAGTGGGTCCCGGCCGAGTCGGGCCGCGTGCTGAGCGAGCGGCTCAACAACCCCGACAAGGTCACCATGCTCGGCGGCCACTGCCTGCTCTTCTACTTCCTGCCCGGGCAGTCCGACCGCATCGCAGGCTGGGTCGGTAACTCGATGGCCAATGTCGACACCCGCACCGCGGCGAACCGGCGACTGAGCGCGGAGGCCTCTGCGGGCGCGATGAACCCCAAGGCCACCCGCTAACCAACCACACCGCCGCATGCTGGCGGAGAGAACGTGAGGGTCAGAGCACGCGGCATGGATGGCCGCGTGCTCTTGTTTTTGAGCCTTAAGGGTGGAATCTGACCGATCAATCCAAGGTCCTATAAGATAGGTTATGTAAAACTGCACTGCTGGGAAGGTGTTCGCGGGAGGCTTGGCGTGGTGGGCGAGGTGCCGAGCTGCGGTATCGGACTGGTCCTAGGCAGGTGCGGAGCGATTGAGCGAGCGGTGTAGCGGTGTGACGTCCTCCACGCCCAGGAAGCGAGCACACAAGATTTTGCCTGCTGACAAACCTCTGGGCGACGCGCCGTTCACGCGCCAGCCCGACGGGACCACGGCGTCTGATCCACTGCCCGAAAGTCGCGCGTGCTGCATCCATGCGTGGTGAGCCCGGCGCTCGGGCGGCAATCTCAATGGGGACTCGCATGCGATCAACGCTTCTCACTCTCGCGGTCTCGACGCTCCTGGCGGTGGGCGGAATCAGCACGCCATCGCTCGCACAGAACGGCTCGATGTCGATGGCGCTCCTGGGCGGCACCAACAGCTTCCGCCCCGACCTTACCCAGCGGGACCTGAAGGTGATCATCCGGGTCCTGGGCCTGAAAGGGGAGTCGCTGACGGCGCTCCAGAACCTGTACGACGGCTACGCGGGCACGCTGGCGAGCGAGGGCGCGGCCGTGCGGGAGTATGTGGCGGAGGTGATCGAGAAGTCCGAAATCCTGCAGAACGTCGACCTGCTCAAGCCCGCCAACGAGCGGATCGAGCAGTGGAACAAGCGGTCCGAGCAGATCAAGAAGACGTTCCTGGACGACCTCAAGAGCCTGCTGACGCGCGAGGAGGAGTCGCGCTGGCCGATCGTCGAGCGCGAGCTGCGGCGGATCCGGCACGTGAGCGCGGGTCTCCTGACCGGCGAGAACGTGGACCTCGTGCGGCTGACAGAGGATGTCGTCGGAGAGGCGGGAGCGACAGGGGAGTTGGCCGAGCTGCTCAACCGCTACAGCGACGAGCTCGACCACGCCCTTGTCGCCCGCAAGAAGGCGAAGGACGAGAACACCGAGCTCTACAGCAAGGGCCTCAAGGAGGACCCGGAGCAGGCCCGCAAGGCGTGGAAGGCGGTGAACGACGCCCGCCTCGCGGTGCAGGCGCTCAACGACCGCTATGCACGCCTGATCGCCGCCCAGGTTCCGCCGGAGAAGAAGCAGGCGTTCGAGCGGGCGTGGTTCGAGCGCTGCTACCCGATGGTGTGCCGCCCGACGCGCCTCGACGAATACCTCAAGGACGCCCAGCAGCTGCAGAGCCTCACCGGCGAGCAGAAGTCGCAGCTCAAGGCGATCGCGGGCAGGTACGAGGAGCGCGTGTGGCAGCACCGGCAGGTGGCCGCGAAGGCATGGCGCGAGTTCGAGACCGAGCACCGGCGCGTGCAGCTGGAGGAAGCGATCACCAAGGACAGGACCGACCGCCACAACCAGTACAACGGCTCGTGGCTGCCCGAGTCGCACCCAATCAACGCCACGCGGCGCGAGCGGCTGGAGATCGACCGCGACTTCCGCCGCCAGATCGACGCGGTGCTGACACCCGAGCAGCGCGATGAGGTGCCCACGCGCTTGACGCCGTTCGCGAAGTACGAGAGCTGGCAGCCGAACGGGCTGTAGCCTGGGTACCCCGCCGCTCCGCGGCGGCCTTGGTGTGACCTCGCTGATTCACGGACGCGACTGGTGCTGATCGCACGAACGCTGGCAAAAGCACCGCCGCGGAGCGACGGGGTACCCAGGGATCAGAACATGTCCTGCAGCGAGGGTGTTGCGCCGGCAAAGGCCGCGGCGGCGGCGAGCACGCCCCTGTCACCCCCCCGCAGCTTCCCGACGGAGCGTAGCTGCTGGGGCGTGTGGAAGCCGGAGTACATCGCGGCGAGGGTGCGGGCGTCGAGGGTGAGCGTGTCATCGCTGCTCGCACGTGACCCACCAGCCGCAGCCCCCCTGCTCACGCCGGCCTTGCCGTTGTGGACCTCGACGCGCCAGGGGCCCGCGTTCTCGGGGAACGTCGCGTCGCGGACGTCGAGCGTGAACGTGCAGGACACGTGCGGGTTGTAGCCGCGCTGCGTGAGCGCGGCCTCCACGTCCAGCACGCGCAGCATCCAGTACTCGCGCAGCTTCATCGTGAGCTTCTGCTCGGCGAGCAGCGAAACGAAAGGGTGGTTGGGCCCGCCGTTGAAGCTGAGCTCGGCGCCGACGCTGCGGAAGTCGCTGAGCATGTCGAGCAAGCGGCGGGCCGCGGCGGGCGTGGTCGCGGCCATGTCGCTCACAATGACATCGTGGTCGAGGGCGGGGGTGCGTTCCTGGCGGAAGAAGATGTAGCCGACCACGCTCTTCGTGCCGTCACCCCCCTGCTGCTCAACAACCAGGCCAGTCGCCTCGCCCTGGCGGGGCTTGAAGATGCGGCCCCAGATGTAGTCGCCGCGGTCGAGCATGCCCTCGTGCTGCATTGCGAACGCACGGTAGCACACGTGCACGGCGTCGAGGTCGCGCTCGCGGTCAAAGGCACGCACCTTGAGGTCGCGGTCGCCGCCGCACTCGAGCGACGGGTCGAGCTTGAGCAGCTTCAGGTTGATGCGGTACTCGCACCAGTAGCCCGCCTGCTCGAAGCCCACGCGCCGGTACAGCGGCAGCGTCGCGGGGTAGAGCGAGGCGAGCGGATAGCCCTCGCTGCGCGCTTCGCGCAGGAACTCGGCCATCAGCGTTGTGGCAAGCCCCCCGCCGCGGGCCTCGGGCGCCACGGCTACGCCGGCGACGCCCATGTTCCTGATGGAGCGCCCGCCGAAGAAGTGGCCCATGGGCACCCGCAGTGCGCAGGCAATCGGCATTGCCCCCCCACTCGCCTCAGAGTTGGCGCGCATCACGCGGAAGTTGTGCAGCCCCGCGTTCTCCAGCCACGTGGACACGCCGTCCATCGGGCTGCCGAAGGCGAGCGAGATCAGGCGCGAGACGGCGGCGTGGTCATGGGGCTGGGCGGGGGCAAGTGTGGTGCTCATGGCGGGTCCTCGTCGGGAAGCCTATCAGGTTGAACGCGAAGATCGCGAAGAGAGGAACGAAGCCGCGAAGAGGAGATTGGTCACTTTTCCCCACTTCGCGCCTTCGCGCTTCCTTCGCGACCTTCGCGTTAGATTCCGCGCGTTTCCGCACTGAAGCACCCCAGGTGCAGCTCCGCATGCCGCAGGTGCATCTTCTGCCATTCATCGTGCCTGAGCGGGCCGAAGATGGGGTTCTCGATCGTGGGCGCGGCGGCCTCGAGGCGCGACCACGCGGCGTTCAAGCGACGCAGGCCTTCGTCCGTTGGCAGCACATCGATGCCGAGCGTCCCGTCCTTCACCCGCGGGATGCGAACGCCCGCGGGGAGGCTGCCGTGGAGGTACTTGTCCTTGCGGCCCTTGAGGATCCACTTGACGAAGAACGGCGGCTTGATGGGGTAGCCGTCATACGCGAAGTTGATCCACGTCGCGAGGTGCCCGAGGGCCTGGCCCAGCGTCCAGTTGCCGCAGGCTGTGAGCGTGCCCGCGCGGTCGGCGGCCACGAGCTTCGCGACGTCGGCGTGCAGGTCGGCGGGCGAGGCGTAGCGGACCTTGCGGCGGTCGATCTTCGAGGTGTCCACGGGCATGCGGGCAGTGTAACCGCACGGGGGCCGGGGGGGTCTTGCTGGGGCGACGGGCGCGCCCCCGCCGCGCCCCTGAGCGCACCCCTATTGACGGTGAGCGCAGGCTCGCACTCCCCGCGCGCACTCCACGACGCCCCGCGCGCACTCGGCCACTCATGCCACAGAGTGCGCGCGCCGTGTGAGAGGGGCCGCCACACCAGCCGCCGGGTGCGCGCGCGGTGTAACCCTGTGCGCCACACGTGTGAACAGGTGCCCTCGTCGTGGCCGGGTGGGCCGCTCGTGTCATGGAGTGCGCGCCGGGCGCATGGGGCGCGCACACACGTGTTTATACGTTACCGGTCCGAATGTTCCTCGAACACCGGCGACAACGGGCTGTCCAATGTGGCACCCAGCATCCGTGATCGGACGCAGCGGACGGCTTACTGCACCTGTCCCAGGTACGCCACCAGGATGTCGCGGGCCGCAAATAGGTCCTTGCGGTCGATCATCTCGGTGATCGTGTGGATGTAGCGAGTGCCCACGGTGATACCGATGGCGCGGGCGCCCGCGGCGGACTGCTGCGCGGCCGCGCCGTCCTGGCCGCCGGCGGCGAGGATCGAGCGCTGGTAGGGGATTTCCTTCTTCTTGGCCAGCTCCTCGAACTCGCGGACCAGCGTGTGGTCGCTGATGAAGGAGCCGTCCTTGATGTGCAGGCCGAAGCCCTCGCCGTTGCGCGTCACGGCCTCCTCCTCGGGCACGCCGGGGGTGTCGCAGCTGAGCGTGACGTCCAGGCCGATGCCGATGTCGGGCTGCACCTGGAAGCTGGCGTTCTTGGCGCCGCGCAGGCCGACCTCCTCCTGCGTGGTGAAGGCGACGACGATCTCGCAGCTGTGGCCGGTGCCGGCGGCGTCGAGCCTGCGCACGGCCTCGATGCCCAGCCAGCACGCGACGCGGTTGTCCAGGGCCTTGCTCACGATCTTGTTGCCGACCTCGACCAGCGGCTCATCGGGCACGACGTAGTCGCCGACCTTGACCTTCTTCTTGACCTCGTCCGCGGGCAGGCCGATATCGACGTAGAACTCCTTCACTTCCGGGATCTTCTCGCGGTCCTTGGGGAGCGAGATGTGCAGCGGGCGCCCGCCTGGGTTCATGACGCCCTTGAGGTCGCCGTTGTCGGTGACGACGGTGACTCGCCGGGCGAAGAGCGTGCGCGGGTCGAAGCCGCCCGCGGGGTTCATCCACAGCCAGCCCTTGCTGTCCACGTGCGTGACGTAGAAGCCGATCTCGTCCATGTGTGACAGCAGCATGACGCGGGTGGGCCGGTCCTTGCCGGGGGCATTACTCGGCTTGCCGTTGTTGCTGCTCCCACCACGGGGGTTGCGGCGGCAGATGAGGTTGCCCAGGGCGTCGGTCACCACCGAGTCGAAGAGCCCCTTCACTTCCTTCTCGATCAGCGCCCGCACCCGCTCCTCACGCCCCGGCAGGCCGGGGGTCTCGCACAGGCGCTTGAGGAGGTCGATATTGTCGTTCGTCGTGTTCGCGGCCATGCCGGCTCCTTTGGTCGTGCTCCCGCGTGGGCGGGGAGATCAGGGTAGGAGCCTGCGGTTTGCGGGAAAGGCGTCTACCGCGGAGTTGCGCGGAGCGGGCGGATTTCCGCGGAGAAAGGCCAGGGAACGGGCGAAGCGGGAAACGGAACGCGGATTCACCGATCACGTGGCTGGAGAGTGCTCGACGCCCGCGCCCATTCCTGCATCAAACTCCGCGCAACTCTGCCGACTCCGCGAAACTCCGCGGTAATGCCCTTGTCCTATCGCCCCGGCGAGCGGCGCTGGCGGGTGCCGTCGGAGTTCCGAACGCCGCGGCGCGAGCGTGAGCCCGAGCGCGATGTGCCGGGCCGGCTCGTGCTCTCCTTGGAGGCCTTGGTGAGCCCGCGGTCGGAGCGGCCCTTGCCGGCCTGCTTGCCCTTGCGGATGTTGGGGTTCGCGAGCGTGTTGCCCAGGGCGTTGGCGCCGCCGCGCTGGCTGGGGTGGGCAGTGTCGGTGTTGCCCATATCGCCGCGGGCATAGCCCTTGGGGCTGCCGCCCTGGCGCGTGTCGGTCATGCGGGCCGGCCGGGCGACGCCGCGTGGGCGGGCGTGGTCGGACATCTTCTGGGCCTTGCCCTTGCTGGCGCCGGTCGCCTTGATGACGTTGGTGCCGTCGGTGGACGGGGTGGATCGCTGTGTGCCGCGTGCCATGCGTCGCTCCGTGTGTGGTTGCACGTGGAGTATGAACCCGCCCGCGTGGACGTGGGTCGAACATGGAGCAAACAGGGGCTCACCGGGTTGAATCACACCGTCGGCGGCGAGCGGAACGGGATCGGCTTGCCCGCTGCATCCACCGAGACCATCGTCATCGTCGCCGCCGTCACCGGCACCGTCTCGCCGGTCGTGAACCGCTCGGCCTGCACCTCGATCAGGATCGTGACCGACTTCGTGCCGAAGCGCGTGCAGGTCGCGTAGAGGTTGACGACGTCGCCCACGTGGATCGGGGCCTTGAACTCGACGCGGTCGATCGCGGCCGTGACCCAGCGGTGCGTGCCGTGCCGCCTCGCCTCCACGAACCCCGCCTGGTCGATGTACGACAGCACCACGCCGCCGAAGATCGTGCCGTAGTGGTTGGTGTCCCGCGGCAGCGTGGCAATGCGGAGCGCGAGCGTGCGGGCGGGCGGGGAAGGCTGGTCGGGCATGCCGCAAGCGTACCTCCCCCACTTCCAACCAGCGACACCTTGGGCCCTGACCTCCCCGGGGCCAGGGCGATACGCTTGGCCCATGGACAAACTCAAACTGATGACGCTGATCTGCTCCACCCGCCCCGGGCGCGTGTGCCCCGCCGTCGCCAACTGGTTCCACGGCGCCGCCCAGAAGCACGGCAAGTTCGACGCCCAGCTCGTGGACCTCGCGGAGTTCAACCTCCCGGTCTACAACGAGCCCAACCACCCGGTCATGCAGCAGTACCAGCATGAGCCGACCAAGAAGTGGGCCGCGGCGGTCGCGAAGTTCGACGCGTACGTCTTCGTGATGCCCGAGTACAACTTCGGACCCACGCCCGCCCTGACCAACGCCCTCAACTACCTGTACAAGGAGTGGTGCTACAAGCCCTGCGGCTTCGTGAGCTACGGCGGCATCAGTGGCGGCCTGCGCAGCGTTCAGCAGACCAAGCTCCTCGTCACCACCCTCAAGATGATGCCGATGTACGAGGGCGTGCCCATCCCCAATGTCAACGGGCTGCTCGCGGACGAGGGCGGCGCCAAGGTGTTCAAGGCCAACGAGCACCACGAGAAGGGCGCGGCCGCGCTGCTCGAGGAAACGCACAAGTGGGCGGCGGCGCTGAAGACGATGCGGGGGTGACGAGCGGGAACTTAGGTCAGTCTCCGCCGCCACCGCAGCCGCCACCCCCACACCCGCCGCTTGCGCAGCCACTGCTGCCGCACCCGGTGCTCGCGCCGCAGCCGGTGGCCCCGCACCCACCGGCGCCGCACCCGCTCCCGGAGCGGCCGCGCCTTGCCCAGAGCGCGATCGCCGCGATGACCAGGAGCACTCCGATCGCGGCGAACGCAACCAGTGCGTCGTTCTCAGATTCCGCCAGCAGGGTGCACCCGCCAAGGGCGATCGCGCACACCGCGCCCGCGCCGAACAGGCCCCACCGCTTCACCTTTGGCTTCGGGATGATCCAGTGATAGCCGGTGCTCACCCACCGGGCAGGCGGGGTGCCGAACCGCACCTCGACCGGCGGCCAGACGTCCGCGGGCGGCTCCTCGCCGAAGAGGCGTCGGTAGCTCTCCAGCGTGCGGGTGTACCACTGCTCGAACTTTCGGTCCTCGCCGGGCCCGCCCTCCGTAGGCGTGTGGTGCAGTGGGCGGCCGACGACGCCCTGGCACAGGTCGGTCCAGTACGACCGCGTGTAGACCATGTGCAGGTGCCACGCCTGGTCCACCTGCTCCGAAGGCGTGACCGGGTGTCCAGCCTCCGCAATCAGGAACAGGAACCGCTTGTACTCCGCGGTGACTCGCTGTGCGAACGCCTCGGACCAGCCGTTCTCGCGGGCGAGCCGGCGCTCAAAGGTGAGCGCGGCGTCGCGCCCGCCGATCTCAAACGCTTCCAGTTGAACCCAAAGATTGGCCTGACGCTCGTCCATGGTGAACCCCCTGGGACGCGGTGCTCTCAGTGCCTGCGCTTGAGTATCCCACAAACCCGCCGCTCCGTCTATCCGCGCATCGTGAAGGTTCGGTCAAGCTTGGCCGCGTAATGCAAAGGGCCTGCAGGCCACGTGTGACCTGCAGGCCCGGGTTGCTTGTTGCTCGTCCTACCGGCTTACCGCTGCTCGGGCGGAATGCCCATCCCCGCACGGTTCGGGCTCGTCGGCCGCTTGGGCGGGTTGAACGCCTTGGTCTTGAGCTCCTCGGTCAGGTGCGCGATCGCGGCGTCCAGCTGCGGGTCGCCGCCGTCGGTCATCTTGGCCGGGTCGTCCACGACCTCGATGTCGGGGTCGACGCCGTGGCCCTCGACGCCCCACGTGCCGTCCAGCTTGTAGAAGGCGAAGGACGGCACGCTGATCCCGCCGCCGTCGATGAGGCCCGGGTAGCCCTGGATACCGACCAGGCCGCCCCAGGTGCGGGTGCCGATGGTCTTGCCGATCTTGGCCTGCTTGAAGTAGTACGGGAACGCGTCGCCGCCCGAGCCCGCGAGGCCATTGATCAGCATCGCCTTGGGGCCCTGGTGGCTGTCGGGCGGCCACACCCAGTCCTTGCCGTCGCGGATCGCCCAGTAGTTCGTCACCGGGCGGTTGAGCAGCTCGATGAAGCGGGTGGGAATCTGCCCGCCGCCATTCCAGCGCTCGTCGATGACGAGAGCCGCCTTGCCGCGCTGGCCCACGAACTGGCGGAACAGCTCGTTCTGCCCATCGACGCCCGTGTTGGGCACGTAGATGTAGCCGATCTTGCCGCCCGACTTCTCCTCAACGTACTTGCGGTTCTTCTCGATCCACGCGCGGGTGCGCAGCCCCTGCTCCCCGCCCATGGGCTTGAGCAGCACGTCGCGGGACTGGTCGTCGATAACCGGGTTCTTGCCGATCGTGACGATGGTCGCGCGGTCGGCGGTGTCGATGAACGCCGCCCACGGGTCCTTGCTCGTGTCCACGGGCACGCCGTTGACCGCGAGCAGGTACTCGCCCTCCTTGATGTTCACGCCCGGCTGGCTGCACGGCCCGCGCCCATCCACATCCCACGCGCCGCCCTCGTGGATCTTCGTGATCTTGTATGCGCTCTTGTCGCCGTCCTTCACAAGCTCATAGTCGCACCCGAGCATGCCCACCGACAGCGAGGGCTGCTGCTCGACATCGCCTGGGCTGGTCACGTACGCGTGCCCGATGTTCAGCTCGCTGATGAGCTCGGCGATGATCCAGTTGACGTCCTCGCGGCTGGTGGCGTCGTCCACCATCTTGCCGTAGTGCTCGCGCATCTTCGGCCAGTCCACGCCGTGGAGCGTGGGCTCGTAGAAGTAGTCGCGGTTGAGGCGCCACACGTCGGCGAGGATCTGCTTCCACTCGTTGCGCGGGTTGATGGTGGTCTTCATGCCGCTGGTGGGCACGGTGGTGGGCTTGCCGCCACCGGCGACGGGGTCCATGACCTGGATGTTGCTGCCGCGGATCAGCAGCAGCTTCTTGCCGTCGGCGGAAAGCTCGAACCCGCCGCCGCCGGCGATGACGTTCTTCTCGTCCTTCTCGTCGGAGTTGATGTCGAAGATCTTGATGGCGGTCTCGCCGCCGCGACGGCCGCTCGACTTGAGGTAAATCAGCTTGCCATCGTGCGTGACCATGAGGTTGCCAAAGGCGCCCGCGGGCACGGGGACCTGGATCGCGCGCCGCTCGAAGTTCTCGAGGTCGATCTTGAGCGGCTTCTTCTCCTTGTCCTTGGCCTTATCACCGGCCTTGTCGCCCTCGGGCTTGCCGCCGCCCTCGCCGCCCTTGGCCGTGCGCTTGCAGGTCCACTTGCCGGACACGCCGCCCTGGGCGTCGCTCCAGTCGCCGCTCAGTTCCTCGCCCTTGATGGTGCCGGTCAGCGTGATCGTCGCCTCTTTGACCGTGAAGGTGAGCGTGAATGCGCCGCTGCCCTTGTCGAACGTGCCCTCGCCGTTGCCGGTGCCCATCTGGCTGGTCACGCTGCCGGTGACCTTGCCGTCCGCGTGCAGCGTCACCTTCATCGAGAACGCGATGCCCTCGGGCGGGAAGCCCTCGCCCCCGCCCGTCGCCTTGCCCTCCCAGGTGCCGGAGACGCCGTCGTCCGGAGCCGCGGCCTTCTCGGAAGGCTTGTCCTCCTTTTCGTCCTTGCCGTTGTCCTTCTTCTCGGCGTCGCCGTTCTCGTCCTTCTTGTCTTCCTTCTTCTCGTCCTTCTTGGGCTCGTCCTTCTTGTACTCCTCCTCGTCGCTCTTCGGGAGGAACGGGCTCTTCATCGAGTCCCGCAGCGGCACGACGTACAGCAGCTCGGTGCCCGTGTACGCGAAGGTCGTATCGATATCCGCGTACGTCGGGTTCTCGATCGCGCGGTTGCTCGTGAAGTACAGGTAGTCGCCCTTGCGGTCAAACGCCGGGTTCTGGCTGCTGAACATCGGGCTCGTGAGCCGGGTCTTCTCGCCGCTCTTGACGTTGTACACCCAGATGCAGCTGAGCCGCGACTCCTCGTCCCCGCGGCTGTACACCAGCCAGTTGGAATCGTGCGACCACGTGGGGTTCAGCCGCTCGCCCACCGGGTCCTGGTCGATCTCCTTGACCTCCTTGGGCTCACCCTCGGTGGTCACCTCGACCAGGAACGCCTTGCCGGCGCGGTCGGTCAGCACGATGTGCTTGCTGTCGGGGCTCCACGTGGGGTTGAAGCGGAACCCCGCGCCGAAGCTGGTCAGCTTCCGCGGCTCGCCGTTGCGCGTCAGCGCCGACGGCTCAACCTTCTCCGCTTCATCACCGGCGTCCTTGTCCGCCTTCTTCTCCGCCGCCGTGCGCCCGTCGCTGGGGCGGATGTACAGCTCGTACTCCCCGCTTTCGTCCGACAGGTACGCGATCCACTTGCCATCGGGCGACCACGCGGGGCTGCGCTCGAACACGCCGTCGCTCCGGGTCATGTTCCGCGTCACGCCCTCCTTGGCGGGGGCCGACCACACGTCGCCGCGCCCCTCGATCACCACGCGCTTGCCCGTGGGGCTGATGCTCGCGCTGGTGATGTTCTTCGACGCATCCACCAGGCGCGGCTTGATCATCGGCTTGGCGCCGGGGATCGTCACCTTGATGGCGCGGTCCTTCTTGCTGCCAAGGTCCAGCAGCCGCAGCTCGCTGCCCAGCTGGTACACGATCTCGCCCTTGCCGCCGTCACCTGGCCCGATGCTCGGCCAGCGCACGTCGTTGTCCGTGTACTTGGTGATCTGCTCCTTCTTGCCGCTCTTGACGTCGTAGCTCCACACGTTGAGCCGGTGCTCCGGGCCAGCATCGCTCAGGTAGTACACGACGTCCGTGCTGCCGTTGCGCTTGCCGTCCTCGCTCCTGGGCACCCACATCGGGATCGTGTCCGTGCCCTCCCAGTCGGTGATCTTCTTGCTGGACTTGTCCTTGAGGCTGAACAGCCAGATGTCGGTCGCCATGCCGCCGCGGTAGCGCTTCCACGTGCGCGTGTCGGTCGAGTGCGGCGTGTACGCGAGCCATGTGCCGTCGGGCGAGATCGACCCGAAGCCCGCGTAGGGCACGGGCAGCCGCTCGGGCAGGCCGCCGGTGCTGCCGACCGTGAACAGCTGCGACTGCCGCCCCAGGCCCGCCATGCCGCTCATCAGGTAGATGAGCTTGCCGTCGGCGGTCCAGTCCGACAGCGTCTCGCCGCCGGGGTGGTGCGACACGCGCGTCGGCAGACCGCCGCTCAAGGGCAGCGTGTACAGGTCGCGCCCGCCGTCGTAGTTGCCCACGAACGCGATGCTCTTCCCGTCGGGGCTGAAGCGCGGGAACGACTCGGTCCCCGGCGGGCTCGCCAGCGGCGTGGCCTCGCCGCCCGCCTTGGGCGCGGTCCAGATGTCATTGGCGTACACGAAGCAGATGCGGTCCTTGCTCACATCCGGGAGCCGCAGCATCGCACCCACGGGCTCATCCTGCTTGGGCTGGTTGTTCTGCGCCGAAACCGGCGCGGCCAGGCCGGCAAGGAGGCTCAGGCAGGCCGCGTACGAAAGCGAACGGGTTGTCATGGACTTCACGAGCGTTGTTCCCCTGTAGATCACCCCTGTGCGGAGGGGAAGGGTAGCAAAACCCGACCGCTCCCGTCCAGCACAAAGGAACCACGGGGATCACCGGGTCACCAGCTGACTCACTCCAGCTCAATCATCAAGGTCACCACCGCTTCGCATGCGAGCGGTTGTCTTGTCCGGGCGCGGTATCCGCGATGCGGTCGCCCTCGTCCTCGGTGCCCAGGTCGCGATCGGCCGCGGTGCACCCCGGCACCAGCACCGCCGCGGCCAGCACAAGCAGCAACCCAATGAGAGATATGAACTGGCGCATGCCACACAGTGCACCCGCGGGCCAGCAACCGTGCAAAACCGGCATGAACGCTTATGGATGGAGTTCCCGCTTCCAACCCGTATAGGCCGTGCCGAGCCCCGCGAGTTGCCCGAGGCCACTCCGCGACGCGAGTACTTCTGGAAGATCCATTGCGAGGCGACGCCCCAGCCATGCAAAGAACCTGCGCCGCTCCTCAATGTTGAACGCATCGAGCCCGCTGTCGCCCAGAATGGTCGCGCTTTCAGGTCGGTCGCCTTCGACGGAGTCGTCGCACGGCCACGCCGCTACATACACCCCGTCTCGGAACTCCATCTCGTAGCTCACCTCGATGGTGACGGAGCCGCAATCGATAAAGGCCCACGCACCGCAGACGGAGTACCTCGTTCGCATCCTTGTTGGCGCGACCGCCTCGAGCTCACGCGCGATCAGCGTCCGCACATCCCGTAGGAAGCGACGCTGAGGTCCCGCAAGAAGCCATTCCACAGGATTCATTGACTGTTGCGGCAACTCATGGATCGCGGAACAGCGCCAGGCACGCCGTGTGCCCGTGCACGAAGCTCTCGTCCCCCACCGGCCCGATCTCCCCGTTAGCGAAGAACCCGGCGAGCGGCACCGGCACCTCGATCTGCGGCTCGAAGGGCTTGCCGGGCTTGCTGAGGAACTCGCCGCCCTGGGTTTGTGAGAATGCCCGCGCCACCGCCAGCGCGTCGTGGTCGTTGGGCGTGTCGGTCGCGCTGAACATCCGCCGTCCGCGCCCGTTGCAGGTGATCAGCATGACACCCTTGGGCTTGTCGTACAGCTTCTGCGCGTCCAGCAGCAACGCGAGGTCCTCGTGCGCCGTCACCGCGTCGCGGCAGTGCAGCCGGATCGTCTGCCCCACGCGCACGCGGTCCGCCACCGCCAGCGCGCCGCGGTTCTGGTCCACCCCCACCACGTTGCGGATGAGGAAGTCGTTGCGCCCGAACCGCCCCTTGTACTCGTCGATCACGCGCCCGATGAAGAGCCCGCCCGCGAGCTTCTCCGTGTAACCCTCGCCAAGGTCCAGCACGGTCTCCTGCGCCACTTCCAGCGCCTGCCGCCCGCCCAGCTCGAAGATCATGTTGCCCTTGGCCTTCGTCACCACCATCGTGGGGCCGAAGGGCCGGCACCCCTGGCTGAGCACCGTGTCCACATGCAGGCTGCCGCGCAGCGACAGGCCCACCGCCCCCGAGCGGAATACGCGGTCGTTCAGCACCAGCACGTTGCCGCCCGGCGAGGTCGACGCCGAGGCCATGCCGCCGAAGATCGGCGCTTTGCTCGCCCCCCGCGCCCGGTTCATCGCCGGCAGCATCCGCACCAGCGGCACGCTGAAGGGGTCCACCAGCAGAAGCGTCATCCGCAGGTCCGGCCCCGCGCCCATCACCTCGCCGATCGCCGCGAGGGTCTCCTCCCGTCCCGCGGCCTCATCATCCGGCAGCGCCGGCAGCTCCTCGAAGGTGAAGGTCTTGGCCGTCACCCCCGGCATCGAGCCCGCGAGGATCGACAGCCCCGGCGTGCCCTCCAACTCGCTCACGCCGCCGATCGCCGCGACGGTGGAGATGCCCACGAGGTTCTTGACACCCAGCCGCCGCAGCACCACGGCCGCGATGTCGGCCGCGTGCTCAACGTGCTGCGTCGAGAAGTGCAGGAACGCGGTGTCCACCGACCCGCCTCCGAGGGCATCCAGGCACTGGTCGCACGCGTTCTCCGCGGCCCGCGTTGAATCCGCGGCCGTGGATAGCCCGGCGCCCATGCGAAGCTCGAGTTTGGGTGGTGTGGCTTGCACGGGGGGGAGTGTAGGAATCGGGCGCAGAAAAAAGGGCACGCCGGAGCGTGCCCCAGTCGCTCGGTCCATCGAGCGGTTTACTTGTCCATCGAGGGGGTGTCGCCACCCTCCTCGACGTTGGCGGTCTTGGCCGGGGTGGTCTTCTCGGTCTTCTCAGGCGTGGCGGCCGTCGCGGGCGCGGCGGTCTCAGTAGTCGGCGAGGACCGCAGCACCTCGACCTTGACCGGCGAGATGATGTTCAGCTTGAGCGAGCGGTCGAGCGTCGCGTCACCGATCACGCCCACCACCTGCCCGAGCATGCGGGTGAGGTCCATGTCCTTCGTGGGCTTGAGGTAGCCCAGCGTCTTGACGTTCGTGCTGCCCACCGACACCACGCGGTACATCAGCGGCAGGTTCTTGCCGTCGTACACCGTGCTGGGACGCAGCTCGCCAACGATGGTGTACACCCGCCCGCGTTCCCACACCTCCATCTGCTTCTGCAGCTCGGTCTTGGTGGAGTCGAGCTTTGCCCGGGCCTCCTCCTGCTCGCGGATGCGGTTGTTGAGGTCCAGGCGCGTCTGCAAGGCCGTGATGCGGCTCTGGAGCACGCGCCGACGCCCCACCTGATCGGCGGGCGTCTCGTCCAGCGTGCGCTGGAACTCGGCCAGCATCTCGCCAACTTCGGACGAGACCTGCGCCTGCTTCCAGACCTCCTTGAAACGGGCATCGAGGGCTTCGAGCGAACTCACCGGCCGTTCCTTTGGCTCGGTCGCGGCGATCGGCTTGTTCTCGCCGGTGGCATCGACGGGCTGGCTGACCACTGGCGTCACGCCCTGGCCATCTTGGATCACGGGCTTCACGGGCGTGCTCGATGGCACCACGCCGGGGTTGCCGTTGGGCGCGTTCACCGGGCTGCCGGGCCCAGGCACCACGTCCGTCGTGGGCTTGGCTGGCGTCGTCGTGCCGGGGTTGGAGGGAGTGCCCGCCGGCAGCGCCGGCACGCCGCCCTTGGTCTTGAACGCCGCGACTTCCGCATCGGTGGCCCGCCGCAGAACGCGCGTCTCGACGAAGGCCCGCGCCGACTCCGGCGCCGCGACCTTGTACCCGACGACCGACTCGCCCTCCTTCACGGGCTCCAGCACCTTCAGCGTCGCGCCCTGCGCGAGCGGCACATCCAGCAGCGACTTCCACGAGGGCTGGAAGCCGGCGGTGACGTTCGCCGCCTTTAGCTTGCTTGCGGTGGTCAGCGTCGCGTTGCCCCCGTCCACCTTCACGTCCTCCACCTTCACGAATGCGTAGAGGTTCGATGGGTAGGAGATCCGCGACCACGAGCTGCCCTCGCCGTCCACCATCACGATGTCGCCGGTGGCGAGCTCGCCGACCTTGTAGAACCGGTCGTTGTCGCCGCACCGCACCGTTGCCTTGTCGACCGTGACCGAGGCGTAGTAGGGCGTCACGGTCTGCACCTGCCCATGGGCGGTGGCGACGATGGCCGCGGGGGTCAGGAACGCCAGGGCGGCGACGGGCGAGAGACGGGACAGCATGGCGAACACGAACCCTCCGGTGGTCACTCTGTCTCCAGGCATGGGAGGCAGCTCCTCGTAAAAAGTGCGCTTGTCTACGCGTGTCAAGGCATGTCACGGCCAATCCAGCGGCCGACCGCTTCCGTGCAGCCCCCCGCCAAGGCCGGCGCGGGGCGAGTGTAAACAGGAGTGGCAAAGGTTGCGCATCGGCACAATCCGCAACCGCGGAACACAAAAAACCGTACTGCAAGCGACAGGTTTGCCCCGGTTTAGGGCGCACCGCCGCTCGTCCACGCAAGCCCCCCACGGGGTCCCGGCCGCGCCCTTCCTTTGACCAACCGCCCCCCCACCGCTACGTTGAGGGTCCATGCCACGCCCCCGATCCGAAGGGTTTGTCCAAAAGTTGTCGCTTGCACCGGCCTTGGCCCCCGCCCTCATCGCCGCGGCGGGGGTGGCCTGCATGCTCGCCGGCTGCGCCTCCCCGCGCCATTCCCCGTTCCAGGACAAGCTCCAGTCCGACCTCCGCCGCTCGATGATCGACGCCGCGCGCCGCGAGCTGCGCCAGGCCGACCAGCACCCGCAGCCGGTCACCACCACCCGTGCTGATGGGCAGTCAGCCCTGGGCATGACGCCCGAGCAGATCGAAGAGCTTCGGAAGATGGCAGGCATCGAGTCGTACACAGGCGTGCCGCTGCCGCTGCCCGAGGACCTGACCGGCGCCCCGGCGCAGACCGTGCACGTGAGCCTCGAGCGGCTGGTGAAGTCGGCGGTGGAGCGCAACATCGCCGTGCAGTTCGCCCGCCTGGGGCCCGCCGTCAGCTCCGCGCAGGTGCTCGCCGCCGAGGGCAGCTTCGACTGGACCTTCTTCTCCAACCTCAGCTTCCAGAACACCAACGAGCCCAACATCGGCAGCGCGGCCTCGCAGAGCCAGACCTATCAATCCAGCTTCGGCCTCCGACGCACGCTGGTCAGCGGCGGCCGGCTCACCATCCAGAATGAGCTGAGCTACTTCGAGAGCAAGCCGACGGGAGCAACCACCACGAATCAGGCGGTGTTCCCCTCGGCGGTGACGTTCCAGTGGGACCAGCCGCTGCTGCGAAACTTCGGCACCGAGGTGACACAGGCGGAAATCCGTGTCCTGCGGAACGCCGAGCGCAACGCGGTGGAGACGCTGCGGCGCGACCTCATGCGCGTGGTGAGCGACACGGAAGAACGCTACTGGCAGCTGGTGCAGGCGCACCAGGACGTGCTTGTCCTGCAGCGGCTGCTGGAGCGCGGCATCCGCGTCCGCGACCAGCTCATCCAGCGCGCACCCCTCGACGCCAACGCCGCGCAGATCGCTGACGCGATGTCCCGCGTCACCACGCGTCAGGACGACCTGCTCGCGGCCCAGACGCAGCTCGCCCTGATCAGCAACCAGATCAAGTCCCTCGTCAATGACCCTGAGTTCTCGGTGGGCTCCACGGTGCTGCTGATCCCGGCGGACTTCCCCATCGACCAGCCGGTGCAGTACAGCCTGTCGGAGTCCATCCGTTCGGCCCTGCGCTACCGTCCCGAAATCCAGTCCGCGATCATCGGCATCGACGACGCTTCGATCCGCCAGACGGTCGCACGCAACGCCCGCCTGCCCGACCTGAGCCTGCGACTCCAGTCCAAGTACAGCGGCCTCAACGACCAGATCCACGAGACCTACAACGACGTTTTCGCGACCAACTTCGCCAGCTACGTCATTGGCCTCACCTTCGAGGCACCCATCGGCAACCGCAGGGCGGAGGGCGAGTACCGCCGGCGCGTGCTGGAGCGGATGCAGAGCGTGCTCGCGTACCAGAACACCGTGCGGACCACCGTGGAAGAGGTGCTCGGCGCCCTGCTCCAGGTGCAGCTGTTCTACAAGCGCATCGAGTCATCTCGCACCAACGTGCTCGCGACCGCCGAGGCTCTCCGCGTCCTTCAGGTTGAGAAGGAGATCGGCCCAGGCTACACGGTCGAGCGGCTCAACCTCGAGTTCCAGCAGCAGGAGCGGCTGGCCGCCGCCGAGCGAGGCGCCGTTGATGCCCTGGTGCGTTACAACACCGCGATTTCCGCCCTCTTCCAGGCGATGGGCACCACGCTGGAGCGCAACAACATCCAGTTCGTCGTCCCCACTGTCGACGACGCCCTCGAGGGCGCCCGCGGCACCCGCGGCTGGGCGGGCGAGCCCGCGCTCAAGGTCGAGCACGACCGTGGCCGTGTGAAGTGATCGCGCACGCCGCACCTACGCTTGCCCGTGGACGATCGTGAACGCGACATCGCGCACGCCGTGGAGCGCCTCCGTGCGGGAGGGCTGGTGGCCTTCCCCACCGAGACGGTCTACGGCCTGGGCGCCGATGCCCTCGACGAGGCGGCCGTGCGCCGCGTGTTCAAGACCAAGGGACGCCCGTCGAACAACCCGCTCATCGTGCACGTCAGCGGCCCCGCGATGGCAAGGCGTGTGGTCGCAGAATGGCCACGGGATGCTCAGTTGCTCGCCGACTGCTTCTGGCCGGGGCCGCTCTCGATCATCCTGCCAAAGGCCAGCGGAGTGCCGTCGGTCGTCACTGCCGATGGGCCCAACGTCGCCGTGCGCTGCCCCGATCACCCCCTCACGCTCGCCCTGCTCCGCGCCCTCGATGGCCCGCTGGTCGGCCCGAGCGCGAACCCGTCGGGACGCATCTCCCCCACCACCGCGGCCCACGTGCGTGAGTCCTTCACGCCCGCGCAGGTCTACGTCCTCGACGGCGGCCCCTGCACCGGCGGCATCGAGTCCACCGTGGTGAAACTCGGGGATGAAATACGCGTGCTGCGGGCGGGCCTCATCACGCCCGAGGCCATCGCCCGCGTCCTCAACCGCCCGGTCCTCACCGGCTCGCCTTTGACTGCGACGCCCGAAAGCCCCGGCCAGCTCGCCAGCCACTACGCCCCGCTCACCCCCACACGCCTCATCCCCGCGAGTGATCTCTCCCGCGCACTCCACAACAGCACCCGCGCCGCCGTCCTCTCAACCACGGACCTTCACGTGCAGCCGCCGCACACACTCTTCCGCATGCCGACGGACCCGCACGCTTACGCCCGCGAGCTCTACAGCGCCCTCCGCCAGGCCGACACCTCCGGCGCCGACCGCATCATTGTCATCAGCCCCGCCCCGCACGGAGCGTCACCCGAAGACGCCAGCCTCTGGAGCGCGATCGTTGATCGCCTTACCCGCGCCTCGACGCCCCCCACACAATAAAAAACGCCGCCCAGAAGGAGCGGCGTCTTAGGTTCGATTCCAACCCGCCAGCAGCAACCACTCAGCGGCGGTCGCGCGTCCGCCGGCAAGCGATCGCGCCGATGCCCAGGAAGCCCATCGCCGCCGCGCCAGGCAGCGGGATCGACTGACCCAGTTCCATCCGCAGCTTGTCGAGGATCGCTTTGTGGAACACGTCGAAGCTGTTCGCCTGCATGGTGAACGAGCCTTCGCCGGCCTGCACGTTGTTCAGGTAGTAGTTGAGGACGTTGTCCTCGTTGCCGATCACCAGGCCGTTGATCTGATCAACGCCGGCCGCAATCGCGGCGTCACGCCCCAGCGTGCCCGTGAGGCCCGAGTTCGCTGGGCCGTCGCCGGACACGTCGATGATCTGGCGAGCGCTGGTGTAGGAGTTCGTGAACATCCCGCCGCTGGTCACCGCGTACTGCAGGGCGCTCTGGGGCGCCGTCGTCGTGCCGGGGTTGTGCGTCAGCGTGTTGAGGTGCGCGGCGAACGCATTGCAGTCCGCCTGGCTCGTCAGCAGCCACCAGCCGTCCGGGTGCGCCGCATTGATGCTGCGGATGCTCTGCTGCCCGGTGCCCGACCACTCGATGTAGTTCACGGCGACCGAGTTGCCCGCGCCGACGATGGCCTCGAAGTTCAGGTTCTGGAACGCGTTCCGGTACCCGACGCGCTGACGCGCGTACTCCGTCGAGTCGATGCTGATCGACACGTCAACGAGCAGCGTGAGCTCGACGTTCACTGACGCGGCGTGCGCGGCGGACGCGGCGAGCACAGCCGTGGATGCAATCAGAGCAAGGCGGTTCATTCTCTTCCCTTCACCAACACCCCGCGCTGGTGGCGCGGATCCACGGCGCTCGCGCGGGGGATCCTCCCCGATACGGAGCCCGTGGACACCCCTATTAGAGCACAGTGAGGTGCCATTTGGAAGCGCGAAATCGCATTCGCATGACAAAAACACCCTAAGTTCACAGTTCGGCCAGAGTTAGCCCACCCCCAAATCAGCCCATCAGGTACGGAAGCCCGAGCGACCGGCGCAGGGAGCTGATCTGCCCCGAATGCCACCCCTCGTGCCATGCGGCGCGATCAACAAGCTCGATCGCGTCCTTCGCGAACTTGCCAACGTCCTTCGCAAGTGGCTGCGACAGCTGCGCTTCCGGCATCTCAGCGATCGCCCGCAGGAAGGCCGCGAGCTCCGACTCCATCGCCTCCCGCACGCTGGCCAGCGGCGGGTAGGCGGTGGCATCCGGCGTCGGCTTGCTTCCCCAGCCGAACAACTTCGAGTACGACTCCGGCAGGCTCGAGGGCTTCCCGATCAGGGACAGCATCCAGGCGTACGTGGCCGCAAGGTGCCCCAGGCTCCACAGCAGGTGGTTATCGGTCGGGCTGGGCTGGTGGCACGCCTTCGCCTCGGGGAAGTCCTTGAGCAGGCTCTCCGTCATCGAGTGGGCAAACCTGAGCGACTCGAGAGAACGCTGGCGCTGCGACACTTGTGACAACTCTGGCATGACGCTGACCTCCTTGGGCCGCCAAGGTAGGTGAACCCGCACGTTCAGTGCAAACGCATTCAGGCCGATGTTCGGGCTCGCGCGTCTATCCTTCGGCCCCACTTCGGCCCTCATCGGCCAGGTCACACCAGGAGCACTCGAGCATGTCACGTGTGGTTATCGCGCAGGCGCCCGGCGACGGCATCGGCCCGGAGATCATGTCCGCGGCCCTGGAACTCTTCCGCGCCGCCGGTGTGATGGACCACGTCGACTTCGTGCCCGTTGAGATGGGCAAGACGGTGTTCGACAAGGGCGACTCCCGCGGCATGACCGACGCCGCCATCCGCGCCGTCGAGGACGCGGGCATCCTCTTCAAAGGCCCGATGGAGACGCCCAAGGGCGGCGGCGGCAAGTCCATCAACGTGACTCTCCGCAAGCTCTTCAACACCTACGCCAACTTCCGACACTTCCGCTCACTCCCCGGCGTCCCCACTGTCTACAGCAAGGCCGGCATCCAGCTCAACTTTTCCATCGTCCGCGAGAACATCGAGGACACCTACGGCGGCATCGAGCACCGCCTCTCCAGCGACGTCGTGCAGTGCAAGCGCCTGATCTCCGCCCCCGGCTCCGATCAGGTCCACCGCTACGCGTTCGAGATGGCCAGGAAGCTCGGCGTCACGCGCGTGCACTGCGGCCACAAGGCCAACATCATGAAGATGACCGACGGCTTGTTCCTCGAGCGCTTCAAGACCATCGGCGCCGAATACCAGGGCATCGAGCTCGCCGACGTGATCGTCGATGCGCTGTGCATGAACATGGTGCTCAAGCCGCTCCAGTACCAGATGGTCGTGCTGCCCAACCTGCAGGGCGACATCGTCAGCGACCTCGCGGCCGGCCTCGTCGGCGGCCTGGGCTTCGCGCCCAGCGCCAACATCGGACGCCACATCTCGATCTTCGAGGCCGTGCACGGCACCGCGCCCGACATCGCGGGCAAGGGCCTCGCGAACCCCACGTCGCTCATCCTCAGCGGCCTCATGATGCTCCGACACATCGGCCTGCTCAGGCAGCCCGCGGTCATCGAGAACGCCCTGCTATCAGCCCTCGAGAGCGGCGTTCACACCGGCGACTTCGGCGACCCCTCCATGCCCGGCTACAAGGGCCCGGTCGGCACCGCCGAGTTCACCCGCGGCATCATCGATCGCCTTGGCAGCGCGCCCAAGACCGTTCCGGCCGTGCCCGTCCCAGCCGCGAACACCATCACCGCGCCCAAGGCCCAGCGACCCAGCCAGCAGCAGATCATCCACACCTTCCGCGGCGTCAAGACGCAGGTCGTCGGCTGCGACCTCTACCTCGACACCGAGCTCTCCCCCACCGCCCTCGCGGGTGCGATGTCCGAGGTCGCCGAGGGCACGCCCTTCAAGCTTTCGATCATCAGCAACCGCGGCACGCAGATCTGGCCCACCGGCAGCGTCTACACCGAGTGCGTGGACTACTACCGCGTCCGCTTCGAGCTCAAGCAGCCCGGCGGCCTTGAGAACCAGGCCGCGGCCGTGGCCCTCATGGACAAGGTCGCGACGCGCTTCACGGTGTGCAGCTACGAGCTGCTGCGGACGTTTGATGGCGTGCGCGGCTACTCGCTCGCGCAGGGGCAGTAGTGGCCGAGGTCTTCAGCGCCGTTCGAAACGAGCCCCGAACGAAGCGAGCGGGCCGGAGTCTTCCTTCGCGTCGAACCCGCCGGTGTCAGGTGCCTGCCGCTAATCTCGTGAGCGCGTCCCCGGTGACCCGATGCACGGTCCACTCAGTCATAGGCACCGCGCCCACCGCGTGGTAAAACTCCAGCGCCGGCGTGTTCCAATCAAGCACCGCCCACTCCAGCCGCGGGCACCCGCGCTCCACCGCCACCTGCGCCACGCGCGACAGCAGCGCCTTGCCGAGCCCCTTCCCGCGCGCGGCGGGCGTGACGTACAGGTCCTCGAGGTACACCCCGCGTCGCCCCTTCCACGTCGAGAAGTTGTGGAAGAAGAGCGCGAAGCCCTCCGGCCGCCCGTCGATCTCCCCGATGAACGCCTCGCACGCGGGCCTTGCCGCGAACAGCGCCTCATTCAGCAGCGTGGGCGTGGCGATCACCTCATCGGGGGCACGCTCGTAGTCGGCGAGTTCCTTGATAAAACGCAGGATCGTGGGCACATCGCCCGGTGTCGCGGCCCGCACGTTCAGACTCATGCTCCCTCCAGCCACTCGCTCAGCCACTCCATCGGGTGCTTGGCCGTGACGCCTGTGCCGTCGTGGATCTGATGCCGGCAGCTCGTCCCCGGCGCGGCAACGCACGCGCCCTGGGCCGCCCGCACCGCCGGGAACAGCGACAGCTCGCCGATCTTCATGGATACCTCGTACTTGTCGCGCGTGAACCCGAACGACCCAGCCATCCCGCAGCAGCCCGTGTCCAGCGTCTTCACGCAGTCGCCCGCGGCCCGCTTGAGCATCCGCGCCGATGTCTCCGCACCCCACAGCGCCTTCTGGTGGCAGTGCCCGTGCAGGATCACGCCGTCTTTGGGCGCGCGGAACTGCGGCCTTCGCGGATGTGCCTCCCACTGCCGATCGAGGAAGTCCTCGGCGAGGTACGACTTGACCGCGAGCTTCTGGCGCGTTGAGTGCGGCGTCCGTAGCTTGAGCGTGAGCCAGTCGTCCTTGATAGCCGACAGGCACGACGGCTCCATGAACAGGATCGCCCGCACGCCCTCGTCCTCAATGAACGGCTGCAAACGCGCGAGCGTCGCGTCCGCCTCCTCGATCACGGACTCCAGCAGCCCCATCGAGATCTTCGCACGCCCGCAGCACCCCGCGTCCGCGAGCTCGACCTCGTACCCGAACGCACCGAGCACCCGCCGCGTCGCCAGCCCGATCCGGGGCTCGCTGTACGACGTGAAGCAATCACCGAACAGCACCACCCGTGGCTTTGCAGTCGCGTCAGTACCGCCGCCGATCCGCCTGTCCGAACCCGGCTCGTCCGTGCCCCACTGCTTCGCCAGCGGCTTCGCGAACGGCGGCAGCGTCCGACGCGGATCAACATTCATCAGCCACTTCGCGCCCAGCTTCCCCAGCCCGCTCGCTGCCACCGCGTTCGCCAGCCACGGCATCACTGCTCCCGCCCGGTTCAGCTCCCGTACCGCCCCGAACAGCCGCGCCCGCAGCGGCACGCCCTCCTGCTTGTACCGCTGCGCGTGGTACTCTGCCTTCAGCCGCGCAATGTCCACGTTGCTCGGGCACTCCGTCTTGCACGCCTTGCACGACAGGCACAGCCTCAGCGTCTCCAGCGTGCCCGGGTCGTCCCACAGCGGCGTGTTCGTGCCGCCGTTCCCGTCCGCGTTCAGCTGCCCCGTGATCGCCAGCCGCAGCGCATTCCCGCGCCCGCGCGTCGCGTGCCGCTCGTCCAGCGTCGCCATGTACGACGGGCACATCGTGCCGCCCTGCTTTTTGCGGCACACCCCCGCGCCGTTGCACATCTCCACGGCCCCGTCGAAGCCGTGCTGATCGTCGTAGCTGAAGTACGTCTGCACCTCGGGGGGCACGTGCACCGGCCGCCCGGGCTTGGGCTCCACGCGCAGCGACTCCGCCATCGACGCGATCGGTCGCGGGTTCGCGCCGTCCAGGTCCACGATGTTCCCCGGGTTCAGCAGGTTCCTGGGGTCAAACACCCGCTTCACCTCGCGGAACGCCGCCATGAGCTCGGGCCCATAGAACCGCTCGAGCAGCGGCGAGCGCACCCGCCCGTCGCCGTGCTCGCCGGACATCACGCCGCCCAGCTCCTTCGCGAGGTCCGCCGTCGCCACCGCGATCGCCTTCATCCGCTCGCGGTCGTCCGCCTCGTGCACATCCAGCAGCGGCCGCACGTGCAGCACACCCACGCTCGCGTGCGCATAGAACGCCGCCCGCGTGCCGTGCTCCGCGACAATGCCGCGCAGCCGCTTGACGAACTCCGCCAGCCGCTCGACCGGGATCGCGTTGTCCTCGATGAACGTGATCGGCTTCCTGTGCCCCGGGATGCCGTGCAGCAGCGGCTCGCCCGCCTTCCGCAGCTTCCACGCGTTCAGCATTGCCGCGGCGTCCGTGTGGGCCTGCAGCGGGATTCCCGCCGCGACCGCCCGCAGCGCGTCGAAGCTCGCCGCGACGCGGTCCGCCGTCAGCTCGAAGTACTCCACGTACAGCACGGCCTTCAACGTCTTGCCCGCCGCCGGCTGCGGCATCAGGTCCACGTACCTGCGGTACTCCATGTTCGCCCGCGCGAGGTCAATCACCGTATCGTCGAGCAGTTCCACCGCCGTCGGGTTCGTCACCAGGATCGGCAGCACCGCGTCGATGGCCGCGTCCAGCGACTCGAACCCCAGCACCGCCAGCCCGCGCGCCTGCGGCTTCGGATGCAGCTTCAGCTTCGCCCCGAGCGTCACCGCCAGAGTGCCCTCGCTCCCGCACAGCAGGTGCGCGAGGTTCACCTTCGCGAGCGGGTCCACGCCCTCCTTCGCGGCGAGGTCCAGCTGCTTGAGCACCATGTCGAGCCCATACCCCGCGTTGCGACGGATGGTCTTGGGGAACCGCTCGCGTATCAGCCGCTCGTGCCGCTGAACGATCTCAACCACCCGCTCGGTGATCGCGCGAACACGCGGATCCCGCAGCGCCGCGCCCTGGTCGAGCGTTACCCGCTCGCCCGACGCCAGGCACACCTCGACGCCCAGCACGCTCTCGCTCGTCCGCCCGTAGCGGATCGACCGCGCCCCCGCCGCGTTATTCCCGATGCACCCGCCAATGTTCGCGTGCCGGCTCGTCGCGGGGTCGGGCGCGAAGAACAGCCCCGTCGCCCCGAGCTGATCATTGAGGTCATCCACCGTGATCCCCGGCTCCACCAGACACGATTGCCCCGCCACATCCACCGACAGCAGCCGGTTGCACCGGTTTGAAAGATCGATGACCACGGCCCGGTTCGTGCACTGCCCCGCCAGGCTCGTCCCCCCGCCCCGCGGCAGGATCGGCAGCTCATTCCGCCCGCAGAACTGCACCGCCCGTACCGCGTCCTCGACATCCGCGGGGATCACCACCCCCAGCGGCTCGACCTGGTACAGCGACGCGTCGGTCGCGTACAGCATGCGGTTGTGCAGGTCAAACCGCACCTCACCCTCGATGCTGTTGGCCAGCTCGCGCGCGAGCCCCTCCAGCTCGTAGCCTCGAGAACCTGTCGAAAGAACGGGCAACTGCGGCATCGGGCCGATGATAAGCACTCCGTTCGGGAGCACGCCGGACTGTCACACCCATGTAACCGGCACGAAGATCACGCCGCACGGATACATTGGTGGCGCGAACCAAACACACTCGCCGCGATCTAAACAGACGCGGCGAACGCGGGCCGATGAGCCCGCCGCCAAGCACCACTGAGTTGCACACCCCGACACCTCCAAGGAGCCCTCATGCCCTCGACCGCCCTCGCCACCCGTGCCCTCCGCCTCACCCGCACTGCCGTGCTCGCCGCCGTCGCCGGGCTGGCCCTCGCCGCCCCCACCGCCCTCGCCCAGCGCGACAGTGCCGACGGCGGCCGCAACGAGCTGCGCACCGAGGGCCGCCCCCTCGTGTCGCAAGGCCAGGACGAGCTTCCCATCCGCCGCATCACCCTCTACCGCTCCGGCGTCGGCTCCTTCGAGCGCCGCGGCCTCGTGCAGGGCAACGCCGCCGTGCAGCTCCGCTTCAAGACCGAGCAGATCAACGACATCCTCAAGTCCATGGTCGCGCTCGACCTCTCCCGCCAGGGCACGGTGGACGGCATCAGCTACGGCAGCAAGGAACCGCTCAGCCGCCGCCTCGCCAGCTTCGGCGTCGACATCTCCAACAACCCCACGCTCGGCCAGCTGCTCGCCGCGCTCCGCGGCACCGAGGTCCGCGTTACCTTCGCCGACGCCACCGTTGAGGGCGTGATCCTGGGCGTCGAGACCAAGATGGAGCCGGTCACCAAGGACGCCCCGCCCGTCCCCGTCGAGTACCTCAACATCGTCACCAGCGCCGGCATCCGCTCCATCAAGCTCTCGCTGGCCAACTCCGTCGAGTTGAAGGACCAGGCCCTCAACGCCGAGCTCGGCCGCGCCCTCGCCGCCGTCGCCGAGTACCGCGCCGACCGCACCAAGACCGTGGATGTCCACTTCGCAGGTGAGGGCGCCCGCGAGTGCGTCGTCGCGTACGTGCAGGAAGCCCCCATGTGGAAGACCAGCTACCGCCTGGTCCTGCCCGACGCCCAGAAGAGCAAGGACAAGGCTGAGCCGGTGAAGAACGACGACCGCTTCACCATGCAGGCCTGGGCCATCGTCGAGAACACCACCGACGAGGACTGGAAGGACGTCACGCTCTCGCTCGTCGCGGGCCGCCCGGTCAGCTTCCGCATGGACCTGTACGAGCCGCTCTACGTCTTCCGCCCCGAGATCCCCGTGCCCATGGTGCCGGGCGTGCTGCCGCGGCAGTACGCGGCGGGCACCGATTACACCAACGCGCCAGAGATGGACCTGCAGCGCACGCTCGGTCGACCGGGCGACCGTGCTCGCCGCGAGGCCCCGGCACCGGCTCCCGCCTCGAAGGCCGCGGGCGGACAGTCACCCTTCCGTGATAACAACGCTGTCGCCGAAGTCGCCGAGCCGTTGTCCGCCGAAGACATGACCGGCTACGCCGCCCGCGCCCAGGGCGGGGCCGTCGAGGCCGGCGAGGTCTTCATGTACCAGGTCGACCACCCCGTCACCGTCGAACGGCAGCGCTCCGCCATGATCCCGCTGCTCAACGCCGGCATCGACGGCCGCCGCGTGAGCATCTTCAACCCCTCCGACGGCGGCGAGCACCCGATGCGCGGCCTGGAGATCCGCAACACATCAAACCTCCAGTTCATGCCCGGCCCTATCAGCGTCTTCGACGGCGGCGCCTACGCGGGCGACGCCCAGATCGGCCACGTCCCCGCGGGTGACAAGCGCCTGCTCGCGTACTCCGTTGACCTCGACGTCAACGTCCTCCGCAAGGACGAGAGCCACGAGCGCATCCGCCGCGTCAAGCTCGTGCGCGGCGCCTTCGACATCACCAGCCTCTACCAGAACGCCGTGTCGTACACCTTCACCAACAAGGACAAGGCCCGCGACCGCCTCGTCGTCGTGGAGCAGCCCCGCCTGGGCGGCGGCTGGACGCTCGCTCAGCCCAAGCAGCCCGCCGAGCAGACCGACACCCTCTACCGCTTCGAGGTGCCCGTCGAGGCCACCAAGGCGAGCACGATCAAGATCGCCCAGGAGCTCATCAGCAGCCGCACCATCGGCGTGCTCTCGATCGACCTGCCCACGCTGCTCGCCTACCAGCAGCAGGGCAACGGCGTCGTGAGCGACGCCGTGATCCAGGCCTTCCGCGAGGCACAGCGCCTCCAGTCGCTGGTCAGCCAGGCCCAGCAGCGCATCGCAGACCTCGAGTCCCAGCGGCAGGCGATCGACACCGACCAGAACCGTATTCGGCAGAACATGGCCGCGATCGACCGCACCTCCACCTTGTACGCCAACTACCTCAAGAAGCTCACCGAGCAGGAAACCAGGGTCGAGCAGCTCGCCAACGACCTCGACAAAGCCCGCGAAGCCCTCCGCAAGGCTGAGGCGGACCTGAACAACTACGTCGCGGGCCTCAACGTGGAGTGATCCCTCACGATCAAGCCGATCACTCCGCCGCTGGCAGTGATCGCATGAACCCCACCAGCCGCTCCAGCGAGGGCGACTCCGCGTCCCGCACGTACGCCCCGCTCACCGCACAGCCCACCGCCAGGCACTGCGCCAGAGGCAACCCGTGCACCTGCGCCAGTGCGAACCCCGCGTTGAAGTGATCGCCCGCCCCCGTGGACAGCCGCGGCGTGCTGGTGAAGGGGCCATCGAACCACGCGGCGCCGTCCTCGCTCGCGGCGGCCGCGCCCTCGCGCGGGTGGACCACGATGGTGTCCAGCCGCATGGAGCCCCGCAGCGCCGCCGCGAGTTCCGGCACCAACACCTTCAGGCCGGGGAGGCGGGCTTTCAGCCCGCAATCTTCCTCTTCTTCCGTCCGCCTCACACGCATTCCGAGGTCTCCAAGAACCTCCGCTGCGGGCTGAAAGCCCGCCCCCCCGCTCCCACCCTCTCTGATTCCAAGCCCGAACACCCTTGCCATCCGCTCCGCCTCCGCCAGGTTCAGCCCCAGCGTCACCGGCACGTGCTCGTTCAACTCGCGCAGCAGCCCCATCGCCCGCCGCACATCCTCATCCGTGCGCTTCGCAGGGTCCGACAGGTCAATGTACACCCGCTTGCTCCTGGCGTCCTGCACCCTCGGCAGCACGTCCCGCATCAGCCCGCGCCAGATCCCCTCCACACCCCCCAGCAGCGACCAGTTCACGATCCCCAGCAGCGAAGCCTCGCCCACCAGCCGCACCAGCACGTCGAGCCCCAGCACCTCCACGATCCGCTCCCACGTCACCGCCTGCGCGTTCGCCGGCCGGTTGAACATGATCTTGCCGTCATCGAACTCCAGCGCATCGGTGTGCGCTGGCGGGCAGATCGGGTACACCGCACGGCAGCGCCGCGCGAAGGGCCGGAAGACGGGATGCAAAGGCAGGGAGAGCGGAGAGCCGAGAGCGGGGCTTGCCTTCCCCCCGTTTTCCGCTCTCCGTTCTCCCTCCCCTGCCCCAGCCCCCACGCCCCCCACATACGTCACCGGCACACCCACTCTGCCAAGGGCCCCCGCCATCAGCGGCCCATTCCCCCCGAACCGCTCCTCCGTCACCACCAGCTCAATGTTCGTGCTCTTCCCCGCGGCCGCCGCGGCCCGCGCAGCGAACTGCGTGATCGTTCGCATCCGCGTGTACCCGCGCGGGGTCATATCGTGCCGCGTGTCCACCGCCTCGGTGATCGCATCGATAAACCCATCGAACCCGATCAGCGCAGGCCTGAACTTGCCCTCGCGTGCCAGCCCCTCCAGCGCGTCCGCCGCCGCACCCGCAATCTGCTGCCTTTCTCTCATGCCGCGAGAGTATGACAACAATGTCAGCATGCCCGCCTACGCCCACCTCTCCACGATCGTCCTCGCGACCGGCAATCCCCACAAGGTCGATGAGCTCCGCGCGATCTTCGCCGACGCGGGCATCAAAGGCGTCCGCTTTCTTGGCCTCAAGGATGTCCCCGCCCACACGGTCGAGCCCCACGAAACCGGCAGTACCTTCGCCGACAACGCCACCATCAAGGCCCTCAGCTACGCCCAGCAGACCGGCCTACCCGCACTCGCCGACGACTCCGGCCTCGAGATCGACGCTCTGCAAGGCCGTCCCGGCGTCATCAGCAGCCACTACTACAACGAGGGCCACGACGACGGCAAACCCCGCGAACAGCGAGACGGCCTCAACAACGCCCGCATCCTCCGCGAACTGGAAGGTGTGCCCCCCGAGCAGCGCTCAGCGCGGTTCGTCTGCGTCATGGCCCTGGCCCTCCCCAACTCCCCTATCCCAGCAGCCCTCACCCGCGGCACCTTCGAGGGCCGCATCGGCACGCCCCCCCACGTCCCCCGCGGCCACAACGGCTTCGGCTACGACCCCCTCTTCCTCGTCGCCCCCGACTTTCACCTCACCTCCGCCGAGCTCCCCAAGGACCAGAAGAACGCCCTCTCCCACCGCGCCCACGCCGCCAAGGCAATGGCCCACGAAATCGCCCAGCTTCTCAGGGGACCGCACGGCTGATTCCGCCTGTCGGTTCCTGTCACATCCGCCATCCGACATCCCACATCCGACATCGCGCGGTACCCTGTTCCTCCCATGGCGTCCGACCCCCGCGAAACACCCGCGATGCAGCAGTACTACCGCTTCAAGAAGCGGCACCCCGACTGCGTGCTCCTGTTCCGCATCGGCGACTTCTACGAGCTCTTCGACGACGACGCTGTCACCGTCTCCCGCGCCATCGGCCTCACCCTCACCCAGCGCACCGAGGGCGTGCCCATGTGCGGCATGCCCTACCACCAGCTCGACACCTACCTCAAGCGCCTCATTGCCCAGGGTTTCAGGGTGGCCGTGTGCGAGCAGCTCATGGAAGCCTCGCAGGCGCCCAAGGGTCTGGTCCCCCGCGCCGTCACCCGCGTGCTCACCCCCGGCACGCTCGTCGACGAATCGCTCCTCGAGTCCGAGGCCCCTACCACCCTCGCCGCCATCGTCTTCACCGGCGACGGCGACGACTCCCCCGCTTCTCTCGCCGTGGTCGAGGTCGCCACCGGCCTGTTCACGCTGATCGATTGCAGCCACGCCACCATCGCCGACGAGCTCGCCCGCCGTGGCGTCCGCGAGCTCCTCTACGCCGCCGCCGACCTCAAGCCCGCCCCGCGCGTCAAGAAGGTCCTCGACCGCCTCGGCCTCTCCGGCACCCCTCGCGCGAGCTGGCAGTTCCGCGTCAGCGAGGCCCTCGAGGCCCTCACCAACCACTTCCAGGTCAGCACCCTCGCCGGCTTCGGCCTCCGTGAGGACGACCCCGCCATCCCCGCCGCCGGCGCCATCATCCGCTACCTCCAGGAAACCCAGACCCTCAGCGAAGAGGACGCCAAGACCGCCGCCACCGCCGGCCTCGCCGCGAGCCGCGCGAGCTTAAAACACCTCCGCCCCCCACGCCGCGAGGACCCCCACAACTTCGTCACCATCGACGCCGTCTCCCTCCGCTCCCTCGAGATCGAACGCACCATCCGCGGCCAGACCTCCGCCTCCTCCGGCAGCCTCGAGGGCTCGCTCCTCGGCGTCTTCCTCGCCGCCGTCACCGGCCCGCGCTCCGTCGTCCGCACCGCGATGGGCAAGCGCCTCCTCCGCGACTGGCTCTGCCGCCCCCTCCGCGACCTCGCCGCCATCGAGGCCCGCCAGCACGCCGTCGCCACCCTCATCGACGACCGCACCCTCGCCGCGCAGCTCGGCGAAACCCTGAGCAATGTCCAGGACATCGCCCGCATCGCCGGGCGCGTCTCCCTCGGCCGCGCCACCCCCCGCGACCTCGTCGGCCTCGCCCGCTCCCTCGACAAGGCCGACGCCCTGCTCGAAGCCCTCGAAGGCGTCCCCGCCCTCGCCACCATCGAGCAGCGCCTCCGCCAGTCGCGCAACACCATCACGCCAATCGCCAGCGCCATCCTCGCCGCGTGCATCGAAGAGCCACCCGCCCACCTCCGCGAGGGAGGCCTCATCCGCGACGGCTACGACGCCGCCCTCGACGAAGCCCGCGCCCTCCAGAAGGACTCCACCTCCTGGCTCGCCGATTACCAGGGCACCCTCGCCTCTCGCCACAAGCTCCCCGGCCTCAAGGTCGGCTTCAACAAGGTCTCCGGCTACTACATCGAGCTCCCACAGGCCCAGTCCCGCAATGCCCCGCCCGAGCTCACCCGCAAGCAGACCCTCAAGAACGCCGAGCGCTACACCACCCCCGAGCTCCGCGAGTACGAGACCAAGGTCACCAGCGCCGAGGCAAGAGCCCTCGACCGCGAGCGCGACATCTTCACCAGGCTCTGCGAGCAGGCCACCACCGCCCTCCCCGCCATCTCCCTCTTCTCCGACACCGTCGCCGAGCTCGATGTCCTCCTGGGCTTCGCCGACAAGGCCCAGCGCCGAGGCTGGACCCGCCCCACCATCGTCCAGCAGCCCGCCCTCCAGATTCACGCCGGTCGCCATCCGGTTCTCGACGAATCCCTCGGCGGCGACTTCGTCCCCAACGACATCGAACTCGGCGACCGCAGCGCGTTCGCCTTCCCCTCCGGCTCCGACTTCCGACTTCCCACTTCCCACTTCCCCGCTCTCGCCCTCATCACCGGCCCCAACATGGCCGGTAAAAGCACCTACATCCGCCAGACCGCCCTCCTCACCCTCCTCGCCCACACCGGCAGCTACATCCCCGCCGACCGCGCCACCATTGGCCTCGTTGACCGCGTCTTCACCCGCATCGGCGCCGACGACGCCCTCCACGCGGGCCAGTCGACCTTCATGGTCGAGATGATCGAGACCGCCAACATCCTCAACCACGCCACGCCCCACTCCCTCGTCGTCCTCGACGAAATAGGCCGCGGCACCAGCACCCTCGACGGCCTCTCCCTCGCCTGGGCCATCGTGGAGCACTTGGCTTCGCCTTCACATCCGACATCCGACATCCCACATCCCACATCGCCTTCACTTCCGGCTTCCGACTTCCGACTTCCGACTTCGTCGGGCCCCCGCACCCTCTTCGCCACCCACTACCACGAGCTCACCGACCTCGAAGAACGCCTCCCCGGCCGCGTCACCAACCTCCACGTCGCCGTCCGCGAGTGGCCCGGCGGCGACGACCACGCGCAGATCGTCTTCCTCCACCGCATCCTCCCCGGCCGCACCGACCAGTCCTACGGCCTGCATGTCGCCCGGCTCGCCGGCATCCCCGCCACCGTCGTCTCCCGCGGCCGCGAAGTCCTCGCCTCCCTCGCCGTCCACACTGCCGGCACCTCAAGCTCGCTACCTATCAACGCCCCCTCGAGCACCACGGCGAAACCCGATACCAAGCGAGTGCCCAAGCCCCGCCCCATCGACGAAGACGGCCAGCTCCCCCTCTTCACCCAGTACCTCCAGCACCCCGCCATCGACGCCCTCAAGGAAGTGAAGCTCGACGCCCTCACCCCCCTCCAGGCGTTCGACCAACTCCGCAAACTCAAAGAGCTCACCACAGATTGAAACGACGCCGGGACTGAGCCGCTCTGGGCGAAGTCCCGGATTGGGCGAAATCGTCGTGTAACGACCAACTGTCACCGCGTGCCACGGCGACGTCTTCGTCGCTATGGAATCGCTCAACTCCCGCGGCGATCACACAATCACAGCGATCATCACCTGCCTGACCTGATGATCACGACTTCGCCCCCACCCCAACCCCAACCGCCTCCCGCCGTCTCATGTGCGACTCCACCGGCCGCAGCGACGGCACCACCTTCCCCCCTACAATCCGCGCATACGCCGCGCACGTCCGCAGCGCCCGCCGCGCATTCTCCCCCGCGGACAGATACCCGCACGACACCAGCGCCCGCGAGTACCGCGACCGCTCCAGATTCCTAAGGCCCCCCGGCGCGTTCCACGGCTTGTGCGGCCCCGTGAAGTGCACAATCCCCGGAGACCGCCGCACCTCCGGCATCCGCTCCAGCTCCCGGTGGAACGGGTGCTTCAGCGTCTTCAGCGCCCGCATCGCCGCGATCTGCACGTTCCACCGCGGCTCAACCTCGGCGAACTCCCCCTGCAGCACCAGGTTCAGCGCATCCTGGTCCGCCATGTCGAACACGTCCATGTGCGCCCACAGCAGCTCGCACGTCCGCTGCGCCACCTGCTCGCGCCGCCACACGTCCAGGTCCATCACCAGCACGCCGCTGTTGAAGTACGCCGTGGACCCGCGGAAGCCCAGCTCCCGCCGCGCCGCCACACCCGCGTCCGCCTCTTCCATCGTCGGGAACCACAGGTCCCGCACCGCACCCACAGCGTGCCCCTTGAGGTCCCAATCCCACAGCGCCCGCACGTCATCCGCGACCACCAGGTCGCAGTCCAGGTACAGCACCCGCTCGTGGTCCGCCAGCAGTTCCGGCAGCATGAGCCGGAACAAGTTCGCCGTCGAGTGGTGCGCCCACGGCGCCCGGTAACTGGCCCCGAAGCTCCGCGGGATGCTGTGGATCACCAGCGTCACGCCCGCCTCGCGGCACCGCCGCTCCACGAACGCCTGCGCCCGCGGCAACAGCCCGTCCTCCCCCGTCAGCACCGACAGCGTGAATGGCCCACGCGTCCGCTGCAGCAGCGTGTGCACCGTCACCACCAGCCCAAGATCAAACCGCCTGTCCGCGGCCACCGCGATATGCATGGGACGCTCCCTCGAACCACTCAGGCCAGGTCCCTCTCGGGCCCCGGCCATCTCTCAGGCCAGACCATACAACCGATCCGCCCCATTGCCCCCCACACCCCCCGATTTCCACGCCCTTAACCACTCACCACCCGCGCAGCCCCAGCCGCCCGCAACAGGTAGACCGCGACGCCTGTCGGTCCCCGACTTCTGTGCAACTCATGCGGACTGATGCTGAATGTTGTGCAACTTAGGGGCTGCTGTGTCCCGTGCTGCTCCGGGCTTCTTTCCCTGAGCCCCGCCAGGGGCGCCTTGAAGTAGCCCAGGGTGAAGCGAGTCCGCGAGCGCAACCCTGGGTTGAGGACGCATGCAACCGGAGCCCCCGAAGGGGCGCCCCTCCCTCCAATCGCGACCCGGGACCCTCACTGCGCCCGATCGCGGACGCCGCAACCACCCTCCACCCAACGCCTTACACCAACTACCGAACATTTCCCGCAAATCCTCTTGCACACCCCTTATATCTCCCGTACATTCCGCTCGTGCCCTCCGCCCTGGCCAATCTCGAAGCCCTCGCCGAGCGCTTTCAGCGCCTCGACGCCGAGCACGCGCGCATCCAGTTCGCCCGCCGCCGCTTCGACGACGACATCGCCACCGCCAAATCCGGGGCCGACCAACTCCGCGCCTGCACACGCCTGCTCCGCGAACTCGATCCACCGCGCCGTAGGTCCTCGCATGGAACGCCGCCCGCGGCGCGCTCACTCCCCTTGAACGAACAACCGCCGGAACGCCGCACCGCACTCCGGGCAACGCCCCGGCGGAACGCCGGCGAGGCCATACCCACACTCCACCGCACCGCGGCTCCCGGGGCACCCCGTCCCCCACTGCACCTCGATCAGGTCGACGAAGTCGCGCAGACGGAACGGCCGCCGCTCCCAGATCTCGCGCTGCACCCCGCTGCTGGGAAAATCCGGCAGGCTGATGTCGAACTCCAGTTCGACACGCAGGACAAAGTCAATCTCGTCAAGGCTGTCCCAGACAGCCCCCCATTCCGATTCCATTCCGAGGTCAGCGGGGAACTCGCATCCCACGGCGTGCAACAGCCGGAGCACCTCCCGCTCGATCAGCGCACGGGGCGGCCTCTCCACGACGACTCCCCTCCGCGTCTCCGCGTCTCCGCGAGCGACCCTTCCCCCTCACTCCAACGGATTCACAAACAACCCCGTCGCGATCTTCGGGTAGAAGAACGTGCTCTTCTGCGGCATCAGCTCGTTGGCACGGCTCACATCCCGCACGGCCTCCAGCGGCGTCGGCCGCACGATGACCGCCAGCTGCGCGAACCCCGCGCCGCCACCGGCCCCGGTCTCCGCCCCGCGCCCAATCTCCTCAACCTCCCGCAGCGTGTGGGGGAACGCCCACTTCACCGCGGCTCCACCATTCAGCGCCTTCTGGCAGACTTCTTCCACGATCACATACTGCGTGAACGCCACATCGAGCTTCCGCCACGCCTCGGGCTTGCTCCCGAACCGCGCCTTCAGCGGATCGGGCGTCGCGGGATTCGCGACCGCCATCTTGCCGCTCTTGAAGTCGTACAGCCCAACCCGCGGCTCACCGCCGCTGCCCTTCGTCAGCAGCGCTTTCTCCAGGTCCGCGAGGGTGCCGGCGACGGGCTCCAGCTTCAGATGGGCGGCGCCGCTCTTGAGCAGCGCATCCCACGAGTAGTCCTTCATCCCGCCCAGCACCCGGTGCGTGGGCCAAATCACCAGCCCCGGATCGCTCATCCCGATCAGCACCATCATGCAGCGGCGCGCCGGATGGTCCGCCGGCACCGCGCCCTGACCCTCCATGTGCTTGATGTAGTTCAGCGCCGTGTTGTACCGGTGGTGCCCGTCAGCAATGAACACGTCCTCGCCCGCCAGCGCCTGCTGGTACGCGCGGATGGTCTGTTCATCCGTGACGGTCCACACCTCGTGCAGCACGCCGTCGCCCATGTCCGCGGTGATATCGGGCTTGCCCTTGCCCATCACGCTCTGCAGCAGCTTGGTCGCGGCCCCGCGCTCGTCCGCGTGCAGCCCGAAGATCGGCGACAGCTGCGCCCTGGTCGCCTTCATCAGCGCGAAGCGGTCCTCCTTGGGCCCGCTGAACGTCTCCTCGTGCGGCAGGATCCCGCCGCCCTCCCGCGGCCCGAACGGCACCGCCTCCACGCAGCACGCCATCCCGCTCCGCTGGCTCACCTTCCCGTCCGGCGTCCGTGTCGTCTGCCGGTACGCGAACATTGCAGGCTTCTCGCCGCGTTTGAGCGTGCCATCAGCGAGCCACGCCTGGTACATCTCGGCGGCCTTCCCATACGCCTCTGGCGGCCCCAGCTCCTTCGCCGGCGTGTGCGGCAGGTCGATCGCCACAATGTTCTTCGCGTTCTTCCCCAGCATCCGCTCCTTCGCGCTCTTGTCCAGCACGTCGTACGGCGGGGCCACGAAGCTCGAAAGGTCAGGACGCGGAGCAAACTGCACAGCACGGAAGGGGTAGACGTTCGGCATAGGGCCGAAAGCGTAGGGTCGATCCGCCAGCCGTCACCCCGCTCCCCCTCTCCTCCACCCCCTTCTCCTCCTCTCCTCCACTTCCCGAGACCCGAGCGCCCCCACCCCGCGAACCTATAATGAAGACTGTCGCAGGGGTGCGCAAGGAGCCTGGCGTGGCCAAGAGTCGGATCATCTTCGAGTCAGCCCTCATCCTCGTGCTCGGCGGGGCCGTGCTCGGCTCCACCCTCGCCATCAGCCAGCGCAACAACGACTACCGCTTCTTCGACGAGCTGATCGAGATCAAGTCCATTATCTCCAGCCGCTACGTCGAGACCCCCGACGAGAAGGCCCTCAAGGAGGGCGCCATCAAGGGCATGGTCGACGCCCTCAACGACCCCTACACCGTCTACGTCCCCGCCGCCGAGAAGACCAGCTTCAACAAGGACCTCACCGGCGAGTACGTCGGCATCGGCGCGACCGTCAATACCGCCACCGGCTGGCTCACCATCGTCTCGCCCCTCGAAGACTCCCCCGCCTTCAAGGCCGGGCTGATGCCCAACGATCGCATCATCGAGATCGACGGCAAGTCCACCGAGAACCTCTCGGTTGACAAGTGCGTCGACCTGCTGATGGGCAACCCCGGCACCATCATCAAGCTCACCGTCGAGCGCGAGGGCGAGCGCTTCCCGCTCGAGGTCACCCGCGACCAGATCAAGACCAAGAGCGTGAAGGGCTTCCACCGCAACCCCGACGCCCCCAACACCTGGCAGTACCTGATCGACCCCACCCGCGGCATCGCCTACATCCGCCTCACGCAGTTCACCCCTAAGTGCAGCGAGGAGCTCCTCACCGCCCTCGAGAGCCTTGGCGCCCACGAGGGCCGACTCCAGGGCCTCGTCCTCGACCTGCGCGGCAACGGCGGCGGCCTGCTCAGCGAGGCCGAGTCCATCGCCGACCTCTTCCTCGAGGACGGCATCATCGTCTCCACCCGCGGGCGCGCCTTCCAGGAGAAGGTCACCCGCGCCAAAAAGGACGGCACCCTCGCCAACTTCCCGCTCGCCCTGCTGATCAACGGCCAGAGCGCCTCCGCCAGCGAGGTCCTCGCCGGCGCGCTCGTCGAGAACCACCGCGCCATCACCGTCGGTTCCCGCACCTACGGCAAGGGCAGCGTGCAGGTCGTCCTCGAGCTGCCCAGCGGCAACGGCAGCGAGCTCAAGCTCACCGAGCAGGGCTACTTCCTCCCCAGCGGCCGCAGCATCACCCGCAAGGACGACGCCGCGACATGGGGCGTGGACCCCACCGAAGGCTTCTATGTCCCTGTGACCGACGACGAGCTCGAAGCCATGTTCGAGGTCCGCCGGCGCGAGGAAGCCCTCGTCAACAAGGACGTGCTCGGCAAGAACAAGTCCATGCCGACTCCCAAGTCTGCGCCAAAGGAGGAGACCGCGCCGACCGACTGGAGCAACCCAGAGTCCATCCTCGCAACGCTCAAGGACCCGCAGCTCACCGCCGCGGTGAAGGCCGTGCAGGGCAAACTCGAGACCGGCAACTGGTCGCCCACCGGCCAGAGCGGCATGCAGACCGGCGCGATCGCCTCCGCCGAGCTCACCCAGCTCCGCCTCTACCACGAGCGCCTCGAGCGCGAGCTCCTCCGCACCGAGAAGCGCATGATCGCTATCGAGGACGCCGTGCCCGCCGCGAAGAACGCCCCGCGCCCCGACCTCTGGGCCGACACCATCGACCTCAAGGGCGGCCAGATGGAGATCAAGGACAAGGACGGCAAGGTCGTCGCCACCCTCCAGATCACCGGCAACGACCTCGAGCGCTGGCTGCTCGATGCCGACGTCAAGAAGCCCGACGCACCCGAATTCAAGAAGTAATGCTGATACTGGGCATCGAATCCTCCTGCGACGAAACCGCGGCCAGCGTGGTGCAGGACGGAACCCGCGTGCTCTCCAGTATCGTCTCCAGCCAGCACGACCTCCACGAGCATTACGCCGGCGTCGTCCCCGAGCTCGCCAGCCGCGCCCACGTCGAGCGCATTCTCCCTGTCATCCGCGAATCGCTCGAGCACGCCGGCGTCGGCCTCGGCATGATCGACGCCATCGCCGTGGGCAACCGCCCCGGCCTGATCGGCTCGCTGCTGGTCGGCGTCGCCGCGGCCCGCGCGCTCGCGTGGTCCCTCGGCAAGCCGCTCGTCGGCATCGATCACGTCCACGCGCACCTGTATTCCGGCATGCTGCACACCGGCGACGATTCGGCGCCCGCGCCGGTGCGCTTCCCCGCGCTCGGGCTGGTCGTCAGCGGCGGCCACACGTCGATCTACAGGCTGGATTCGTGGACGGGCGTGACTCGACTGGGCGCGACGATCGACGACGCGATCGGCGAGGCGTACGACAAGGCCGCGACGATCCTGGGTTTGCCGTACCCAGGCGGGCCCAACCTCGACCGGCTCGCGAGCACGCCGGGCGCGAACCCCGACGCCTTCGAGCTGCCCATCAGCCGCATCAGCCCCGACTCGCTGGACTTCTCGTTCTCGGGGCTCAAGACCGCCGTGCTGTACGCCGCCCGCGGCGTGCCCGGCCGGCACTCCGAGCAGACGGCCGTGCCGCCGCTGGATGACCGCCGGCGCGCCGACCTCGCGGCCAGCTTCCAGAAGGCCGCGGCCGACGCGGTCCTGCTGAAGCTCACGCGCGCGCTCGACCGCCTGCCGCGCTCGGCCGAGCCGGTCGCGCTGCTGACCGGCGGCGGTGTGACCGCGAACAGCCGCCTCCGCGCCGATCTGCAGCGCTGGAGCACGAAGCATCGCGTGGATCTCCGGCTTCCGGCCCGCGCGTTCACCGTTGACAACGCGGCGATGATCGCGGGGCTCGCGCACGAGTTCATCAGGGCCGGGCAGGTTTCGGGGCTGGACCTTCAGGCGACGCCGACCACCGCGTGCTAGGGAGCGAAGCGTGAACCCGTTCCGCTACAAGAACCAGCCCGCCACGCCCGCAAAGAACGCGGCGCCGAAGGGGCCGCCGCCCCCCGAGCCGATCCTGCTCGCCGCGCCTCACCCGGCCACGCTCGCGGAGGAGGACCTCGTCACACAGTGCGACTTCAGCAAGGACCGCGCGGGCGGACCGGGCGGGCAGAACCGCAACAAGGTCGAGTCCCGTGTGACCGTGCTGCACACGCCGACGAACATCGAGGCGCACGCCGGGGAGCGCCGCAGCGCGGTGGAAAACCGGCGGGTCGCGATCTTCCGGCTGCGGCTGGCGCTCGCGGTGGGCGTGCGGACGCCGGTGCCGAGCGGGGAGGTGAGGTCGGAGTTGTGGCGCTCGCGTTGCCCGGAGAGCGGGAAGGGGAGGATTTCGTGCAACCCCGAGCACAAGGACTACCCGGCGATCCTGGGCGAGGCGATGGACGTCATCTGGGCGAGCGGCCTGGACGTGGGCAAGGCGGCGCTGCGGCTGTGCGCCACGCAGAGCCAGCTGCTCAAGCTGGTCAAGGACCACCCACCGGCGTTCGTGCTGCTGAACCAGGCCCGCGCCGCCGCGGGGCTGCACAGGCTGCACTAAAAGGAAGAGCCGCGCCTTTCGGCGCGGCTCCTCGAAGGTTCAGTTGGATCGATCGAATCAGGCGCGGCGGCGGCGGGTGACCATCAGGCCACCAACGCCAAGCAGGGCCAGCGAAGCGGGCGAGGGCACCGCGTTCAGCTCGAACGCGCTGCGGCGCTGCGGGTTGAGGGTGCTGCCGGTGCCGACCGCGATGTTGTTGGAGCCGACCGTGGGGGCCGTGGTGGTGAAGAACCAGCGACCGGTAAAGCCGGCGCCGACGACCATCTCCATAAAGCCAGCGGAGGGGACCACGAAGGCGGAGTCGCTGCCGTCGGGCAGGGTGCCAAAGGTGATCGTCCAGATGAAGTCACCGGCGCTGGGCAGCGTGATGTTGGCGAAGGTCGCCAGCGTCGCGTCGGGGTTGTAGAAGTTGATGCGCATCGTGCCGTTGGCCTGCGCCACGCCACCGACGAACCGCAGGCTGGCGATGGTGAAGGCCCCGCCGGTCACGGTGGAGGTGTAGTCGTCGAAACCAGCAGCGCCGGTGGCGGCCGCGAAGGCCGAGTAGGGACCCGGGATGCCGGAATAGACCGGGGCGACGCGGGCGTCGTAGCTGCCGCCGCCCACGAGCTGATCCAACGAAACACCGCGGACCTGGGACGCCGGGACGTCGTAGGCCATCGCGGAACCCGCTGCGCCCATGAGGGCCAGCACCATCAGCACATTCTTCATCTGGACGA
>Ga0196963_10000176_pt1 | contig 65342 bp, 82 predicted proteins | sample S1_5metaG_FD_148600 | JGI IMG/M metagenome (GOLD analysis project Ga0196963, IMG submission 148600) | Soil microbial communities from Anza Borrego desert, Southern California, United States - S1_5 | ecosystem: Environmental > Terrestrial > Soil > Desert | place: USA: California | collected... | reverse complement strand
GTACGTTTGTGGTGATGCATAAACGTATGGGGTTAACCTCTAAAGGCGGTGCTGTCGCACCGCCTTTAGTATGACGCTGTCTTTAAACGTACACCCCAGCGAAGCTGGGGGTTTTCTATGCAAATAAAAAGCCGCCCCACTAGGCGGCTTTTTTATTTTCGTCTGACTTGACAAATACTTATTTTCGTGTATTATGCGGATAGCACGAATGACGGTCACCTGACTTGAGATCGGAGAGCTTACGGGGGACTCACTCCCTCTCGCTCGCCTTATACCCGTCTCACTTCGTTTGACACGATTTGTTCGTGTGTTCTTCACACTGCCTGCTACAGAGGAGAGGCACCTATGACCGATGCACTGATGATCACCCCGACCCAGATCGTGGGCGTGAGCGTCCTCGAACAGCACGGTGACAAGGCGTATAACTTCGTCTTGACCGCCGAGGCGCTCATCGCGCTTACCAAGGTGGAACACTTCGGGCAGGACTCGGAGGGCGTCAACCGCAAGTTCAACCAGAGCCACGCGGTGAAGATCGCCGAGGCCATGCTCGACCCGCGCATCATGTGGCTCGAGCCGATCCTCGGCGATCTGCGCGGTACGTGGACCTACGAGAACGGAATTCTCACCTACGAAGAGGGCGGCTATATTTCAGTCGACGATGGCCAGCACCGCCGAGCGGCGCTCGAGATGCTCAACCGGGAGGAGTTCAAGCGGTTGTCGTTCAATGTGACGGCAACGCTCAATCTCCCCTACGAGCGGCGGCTCCGCATCTTCCGGATGCAGGGCAATCGCAAGCAGATCGACGCGCGGCTCGATCTCGCCCAGAGGTACAAGCTGGACGAGTGGCGCAATGCTGCCGAGAAGGAGGCCTACGGTCTCGTGATCACCCTCAACGGCAATCCCAATTCGCCGCTGTTTGGAAAGATCCTTCTCGAGGAGCAGGCCAAGCGGCCCCACGAAGGACGGAACCGTCCCCTCGGCATCAACGCCAAGGGGTTGATGTCCACCATGCGTATGGTGGTAGGAGGGCGCAGTCCCCTCCAGCAGCTTTCCGAGTCAAAGCGGATGGAGGTGATCATGAACATGATCCACCTTGCCGCCGAAACCTGGAAGCCTGCCTGGAACTCGGACAAGCACATCCTCACCACTGCGCGCGGCATCAACGCGATCTTGATGTTGTTCGTGAGCTCCCCAAATTTCCGGGGTGCACTCGGCGACGACTTCTCCGTGGAGTCGCTCCGTCGGGCGCTTGAGCTGGCCAAGAGCTTTGACTGGAGCTCGGGAAAGCACAAGAATGCGGACTCCGCTCAGATCGTCGACCGGATCAACCAGTCGATCGGCCGCAACGCTAAGCTCTCCAAGGCAGCGTAGCAGTTTACAACCACCAACCCCTGTGCACGCTTCGGTGTGCACAGGGCTTTCTTTTGGGAGGGTCATCACATGCATATCAATAAGACTCCACCCGTCAGAACTGCTCGTGGTTATCTGAAAAGAGCCCGCAGAAATATCGGAGCTGCATGGCGCCTGATCGAAGAGGCTCGGATTATTCTGAAGCGAACTGACCGATCGAATCCTCTCCCCCGTTCTTTCACAGGATCATCCCCACGATGATCCTGTTTTTTATTGACATAGGTTTTCTTTCGTGCGAAATTTCGGAAAGATTTTCTGTTCATCGTCACAACAACGGGGAGACCTGTGATGAAAAGAACCGCCGCAACCACTGTCGCGTATGGAACGATCAAGATCTTTCGTTCGGACGTAGACAGCCCCCACGGGTACATCAAGCCGGAAACACCACTTCCTTCTCGGAAGGATTTGCGCTTCTACCTCGGCACCGTTTGTATAGTGGAGATGGATCCACAAAATGGAGGAACCCCGGTTCTCACCAAAGCCGTGAAAGCGGATCCGCCCCACTCTATTCTTCGGCGTGTGCCGCAGGTGAATGAGCACGTGGTCTATGTGACACGCGATACCGCGCGTGGCCCTGAAATCACCGCCTGGACCTATCGCAATGTCTGGGAAAGCAGACTGCTCACTTCGGCTCAAGCCGCAGAGTAACTGCAAAAACCTCTCGAGGAGACTCGGGAGGTTCTTTTTTATAGCTCAATGACAGGGATATTGACTTATTATATATCTATGCTATAATAGAAAGAGATACAGGGTCTAGCTTCTCCCTCAGCAGAAGCTCTACTTGGGGGTTCCAATGCTTAAGGTTCTCAGACGCCTCGCACTCGGAATCGTCGTTCTTGCGGTAGCAGGCGCAGGCCTGCTCGTCGCAAGCGACATAGTAAACGAACGAGCAGCCCAAAAATGCGAGGACTCCGGCTACTTTGCGGAACGTCACGGCGGATCAGGCGACTTCGTCGCTTGTCTCCCCGAGAAGTTCAGGCCAAAGCCCTGAACGCACAACACCGGCACAGTCTCTGTGCCGGTGTTAACTTTCTATATTTATGCCGTGGGCTCAATCACTACCGTGAGCACCCCTTTGCGGCCGTGAGCGGATACATCTATCTTGTGCTCCCCCGCTGACTTCAGAGGATGCGGAAGCTCGAGCGAACCTTCCGGAAGCTCTATGCGGTGCTCATCGGAGAGCGCTTTGAGAACTTCCTGCGCTCGGATACCTTCGTAGAGGTGCCCCTGCTCATTGGCACGCGCCTTCACATGCACCGAGAGTTTCTTGAGAGCCGCCAGATTCTTATCCAGAAGACTGAGCTCTACTTCCTGCTGGGCTGCGGCGGCGTGAGCCCGAGCCTTTACCTGCGCGAGCTTCTCCGGCGTTGCGCGCTCGGCGAGTCTGCGCGGAAACAGAAAGTTGGCAGCGTAGCCGTCCGAGACGTTTTTAACCTCAAACTTGCGTCCCACCTTGGGGACGTCACTTAAAAGAATTACCTGCATGATGGGAATAGTAAAGATAAAATAGAAAAAAGCAAAGGGCGCTTTTGTCAAATAAACCCCACGGTTAGTGAAAATTGCCGCAGATCGCGATTTTCACTAAGCTTCTAGTTTTTCACCACCTCAAGCGCTTTCTCAAGTTGAGGATCCACACCCTCATTCACCTCCTCCTGCGTGATGGAGACCTCAAAATCCGGTTTGACGCCACCGTCTGAGATTGACGTACCGTTAGGAGTGAGCCAGCGGGCCACCGTGACCTTAAGCGACGTCTCCGGCGTTATTTTAACGAGTTCCTGTACTGAACCCTTACCGAAGGTGTTGTTGCCGACGAGTTTGGCGACATTGTGCTGCTGAAGCGCACCTGCAAGAATCTCAGACGCGGAAGCCGAGCCGCCGTTCACCAGAATGACCATCTTGAGATTCTTGCCTTCAAAGACATTGTAGCCCTTACTGCGGTGCTCCTTCGGATCACCGTTCTTGCCGTAGTCCTCCGTCACGATGATCTTGCCGCCCGGAAGGAAGAAGCTCGCCATATCCACTGCCGCTTCGAGGTAGCCGCCCGGATTGCCGCGCAGATCGAGTATCAGTTTAGTACTGCCGCTCTCTGAGAACTCCTTGAGCGCATTGCGGAACAAATTAGGAGACGTGGCAGTGAAGTTATAGAGCTTCACGACGAAGACGCCGTCAGCGCGCAGTTCAGTATCAATCGTCGGCACCTCGATCTTTGCGCGCGTGAGTGTGAACTCCTTGAATTCATTCTCTCCCTCACGTGCAATGGTGAGCTTCACTGATGTGCCGATCTCGCCGCGGATCTTTGTGACGGCCTCGTCCACCGTGATGCCTTCCGTAGAGGTATCATCGATTCTTACAATCTTATCCCCCGTGAGGATGCCGGCATTCCCCGCAGGCGTACCCTTCAGAGGCGCGATGACGGTGAGTATCTCATTGCGCATGCCAATCTCAATGCCCACGCCGCCGAACTCACCGCGGATGTCTTCCTCAAAGATGGCAGCCTTCACCGGCGGCATAAACACCGTGTAGGGATCACCATAAGACTCGGCAAGGCCCTCGATGATGCCCCAGAGCTTGTCGTCGCTTGCGATAGGCTCGGTCGTGGTCGCGGGAACAAATTTCTCCTCAAGAACGCTCCAGGCCTTCCATAGTGGTGCAAAATCCACTCCCTCAGGAGCTGCTTCCGCAGATGTGGCAAGCGAAGCAAAGTTAGCAACGTGTTCGCTCTTCTCGTAGCCGATGTAAAGCCCGCCGATAAATGCAAGGGCGACGAAAAGAATGGCGAGCACTGTCCCAAATACAGGGAAGCGATAAGGAACTGCCGGAGTTTGATCCATAGTCAGAACATTATCGCAGACACCTGTGGACCGAGCAAGACTGCATTTTCATCAACACCTTACATCGCACACAGCGCATAAGTATTGCTATACTGGAATGAATCTTTTCCTCATGCTCACGCGCTACAAACACAAGCACGTTACGTGGATTGACCTTGAATCTCCCACTTCTGAAGAAGTCCGGGGACTCCTTGAAGAATTCAAACTCCCTGAGAACGTAGCCGAGGAACTCCTTATGCCCACCATGCGGCCGCGTGTGGAATTCCACGGCGGAGACCTCATCTACCTCATCCTCCACTTCCCTGCCTTCCGCCACACGCATGCCGGTGAGCAGAACCAGGAGGTGGACTTCGTCATCGGCAAGAACTTTCTCATCACGACCCGCTACGACACCATTGACCCCCTGCATAAATTCTCCAAGGTCTTTGAGGTCAACAGCATCCTCGGACACAGCGACATCGGCGAACACGCCGGCCACCTCTTTTTCCATATGATCCGCAAGCTCTACAAGTCCCTCGAGCACGAGCTTGAGTACATGAGCGACGCCCTGCGCGAGTGCGAGGAGCGCATTTTCTCCGGCCACGAGCGCGCCATGGTGCGCGAGATCTCAAAGGTCAGCCGCGAACTCATCAATTTTAAACAGGCTGTACGTATGCACCGCGAGGTCCTGGGCTCCTTCGAAATCGCGGCGCGGAAATTCTTCGGCGATGATTTCGGCTACGAGATCCGCAGTATCATAGGCGACTACTACCGCATCGAGGGCGGCATCGCCATAAACTCCGAGACGCTTCAGGAACTGCGCGAGACCAATAACTCCCTCGTCTCCACCAAACAGAACGAGACTATCCAGGTGCTCACAATCATGACCTTCATCACGGCACCGCTTGCGCTCATCGGCACGCTCTTTGGTATGAACACCACTATGACCCCCATCGCCGGCCACCCCTACGACTTTTGGATCATTCTTGGCATAATGGCCGCAGCCGCCGTCTTCCTCTTGAGCTATTTCGCCTACAAGAAGTGGATCTAGACTTGTAGCGTGTATCCTGTAACGTGTAGCTCATAGAAAATCTTTGATGCTGCAGCCCAGAGCTATGGAATTGCACTTCTTCAATACGCTATCCGGAAAAAAAGAAGCATTCAAACCGCTTAAGGCTGGCGAGGTTTCGATGTACAACTGCGGACCGACGGTCTATGACTACCAGCACATTGGCAACCTGCGCCCGTACATCTTCGCCGATCTCCTGCGGCGAACCTTTGCGTATAACGGCTACGCCGTCGCGCAGGTTATAAACATCACGGACGTCGGCCACCTGGTCTCCGATGCTGACGACGGCGAGGACAAGATGGAAGCGGGTAGTAAGAAGGCCGGGCTCTCCGCGCAGGAGCTTGCCGATGAGATCACGCGTGTCTGGAAGGAGGATCTCGAGAAGCTCAACATAAAAACAAGCGAGATCACCTTCACTAAGGCGACGGGTTACATCCGCGAGCAGATCGCACTTGCGCAGACACTCGATGAGAAGGGTTATGCGTACAAAACCGAGGACGGTTTGTACTTTGATACCACCCTCTTTAAAGACTACGGCAAGCTCGGCAAGATCAATCTCGAGCACCTGCAGGCAGGCGCCCGCGTTGAGATGGGCGGCAAGAGACATGCGACTGACTTTGCGCTCTGGAAACTCTCCCCTGAGGGCGAGACGCGCCAGCAGGAGTGGGACTCCCCCTGGGGCAAGGGCTTTCCGGGCTGGCACCTCGAGTGCACCGCCATGATCTTTGCTGAACTCGGGAAGCAGATTGATGTACACACCGGCGGCATCGACCACATCCCCATCCACCACAACAACGAGATCGCGCAGGCTGAAGCCGTCACCGGAAAGCCGTACGCGCGCTATTGGCTCCACAACGCATTCATCACGATCGACCATCAGAAGATCTCAAAATCGATCGGCAACACCATCCGCCTTACAGGACTCATGGATCGCGGCTTTCTTCCGCTCGCCTACCGCTACTGGCTCATGACGGGTCACTACCGCTCGCCCCTCAATTTCACGTGGGAGGCGCTTGAGGGCGCGCAGACGGCATACACGCGCCTGCTTAAGACCTTCGTGGAGGAACTCGGCAGTACCGATGACACAGTAAACGAGGAGTACCGTACCCGCTTTCATGCGTTTATAAACGACGACCTCGACACACCGCAGGCCATTGCGCTTCTGTGGGAACTGCTTAAGGATGCTAACGTCTCAAAGCAGGACAAGCGCGCCACCTTGCTGGAGTTTGATAAAGTGCTTGGCCTCGGGCTCATTGAAGGCAACGATCGCATCAAATCGATGCTCGGGGGTACGGCCAAGCGCATCGCAGTCTCTGAAGCGCCCGAGAATGTTCAAAAACTTATTGAAGAGCGCGAAGAGGCGCGCGAAGCCAAGGACTGGGAGCGTGCTGATGAGCTACGCGACACTATCGCCGGGGAGGGCTTTACCATTATTGATTCAAAAGAGGGACCTGAGCTTGAGCAGAATAATCACTGAAAATCATTTCATATATGAAATGATTTGCTACGTACCTGCCTGCGCAGGCAGGGCATACCACCCAGCAAAGAGAAAAGGCGCCTCCCGCTTTCGCGAAAGACGCCCTGAGATCCTGATTCAATATTACCCCGCGGGAACTGGAGCGGTTTCCGATCCAGAAGCAGCAGATTGTTCCCACTTGCGCTTCTGCTCTTTCTCAATATGCCGCCGGTCGTAATGCGGAACCTGGTAAAGAAATTCTCGAAGGCGGTGGATTCGTTCGAAGTCAAAGCGCTTGTGACGGAGCGGTTCGAACTCCGTTAAGACAGATCGCTCCACCACTTCATTGTCCCAGCCACTGAAATAGAGTTCGATCAGAGTATCGCGAAGAGCATTGCCCTTCGTGTCCCACGTCGTGGCAACGCAGCGAACTTCTCGAACGAGGTCCCCTTTCTCAAAAGGAAGCAGGTCGACACTTAACCGACACTCCTCGGGATACCGGTTGAATTGCGCAGCATCTTCAAGCAACTGAGCTGCCGACTCCGCTTGGAATACGACCAGATCCTTCATGCGAATACGGAGACGCTCCTCTGTGTACTTGAATTTCAAGCCCCGCAGCTTCCAAGCACCCCAACTTGCGAAGGCGATGAAGATGCATATCATCCACCAAGAACTCAGCGACTCGCTGCTCAGAACACTGTCAATGCTCAGCATCATTCCTCCTTTGAGCCTCGTGGCTCCTATCGAAACCTAGAGAGGATTATGCAACAGTTGGGATAAAAAGTAAATACTTTAAAAGTTCTGCACAGCTTTTCCCCTCTTTTGCCTCATTTTGCCCTTCCTCTCCATGAGACGCACATTTTGCCCGTGCTAGAATTTTTCTATGGCAGGAAATACTCCTCTTATAAGCAGCCGGCAGTCGCTCCGGATACCTCCGCACAACCTCGAGTCCGAGCGCGCGCTTCTGGGCTCGATCATGATCAAGCCGGAATCGATGCACGACGTCCTCGACATCGTCTCTCAGCATGCCTACTACGCTGAGAAGCACCGCCTCATCTACCAAACCATGCTCGAGCTCTTCTCGCGCTCCGAGCCCATCGACCTCCTCTCCCTCTCCTCACGACTTGAAGAAAAAAAGAATCTTGAGAAAATTGGCGGCCGCACGTACCTCGCGGAGCTCGTCAATGCAGTGCCTTCTGCAGGCAACGTCCGCCACTACGCGAACATCGTCCAGAAAAAAGCGATGATGCGCAATCTGATCGCTGCGGCGGACTACCTGGCAGAGCTCGGCTACGATGAGTCACGCGACATCGAACAGCTGCTCGATGAAGCCGAGAAGCGCGTCTACGAAGTCACCAACACGCCGACTCTGCACAAGTTCATCGAGCTCAAGGACACCTTGGGTGAAGCGTGGGAGCGTCTCGATATGCTCCATAAATCCAAGGACCAGATGCGCGGCGTGCAGAGCGGTTTTCGCGATCTCGATAATCTCCTCGCAGGATTCCAAAAGTCGGACCTCATCATTCTCGCTGCCCGCCCCTCCATGGGTAAAACGGCGCTTGCGCTTGATATCGCTCGGCAGGCCTCGACACTCCACAATACTGCAGTCGCCATCTTTTCACTGGAAATGAGCGCCCAACAGCTCGTTGACCGTATGCTTGCCGCTGAAGCGCGCGTCAACGCCTGGAAGCTGCGTACCGGCAATCTCACGACCGATGACGAGTTTAACCAGATCCGCCAGGCGCTCGACCGCCTCTCCAAGGCCCCTATCTACATCGACGACAAGCCAGGGAATGACATCCTCAAGATGCGCTCGGTGGCGCGGCGCCTGAAGAGTGAAAAGGGGCTTGGCATGATCATCGTCGACTACCTCCAGCTTATGGCGCCCACCGCGGCCCGCCACTCGGACAACCTCGTTCAGCAGGTCACCGAGATCTCCCGCTCGCTCAAGCACCTCGCCCGCGAGCTCGACGTACCCGTGATTGCGCTCTCCCAGCTCTCGCGCGCCGTTGAACAACGCCGTGACCGCCCGCGACTCTCCGACCTGCGCGATTCCGGTTCCATTGAGCAGGACGCCGATGTCGTGATGTTCATCCACCGCGAGGACAAGATGAACAAAGACTCGGATCGCCCCAACATCGCTGAAATTCTCGTCGAGAAGCACCGCAACGGCCCGGTGGGCAAAGTAGAGCTGTTTTACGACGATAAAAAGACGACCTTCCTTCCTATTGAAAAGAGTGACTTCGGCGCCTTTAGCGATAGCGCATCCGCAGGCGGAGGAGTGAATGATTTCTTCTAAGCTGGAGCACCTGTCCCGTTAGAAATGTGATGAAAAACCTCGGACACTGGCCTTATTCCGTGATAAAATCTCCGCACTGTAGTATGAATACCTACGCTGATATAACAGGCCTTCGTTTCTAATGGGATGTCGGTCATTTCCCGCCTCACAGAACACTTTGGACGTTTCCCCGGTATCGGCCCTCGGCAGGCGAAACGCTTTGTCTATTTTCTCCTCACTCGTGATCACCGGACGCTCGACGATATCGCCCGCCTGATTCAGGAGCTCAAACGCGAGGTGCATCACTGCGAGATGTGCTTCCGCTACTTCACGGGGCGCGAACGGGCACTCTGCGATGTCTGCTCCGACGCTCATCGCACTGCTGATACCTTGATGGTGGTTGAAAAAGATGTTGATTTCGAAAACATCGAGCGCAGCGGCGTGTACGACGGAAAATATTTTATCCTCGGCGGCTCTGTTCCCGTGCTCGAAAAGGAACCTGAGAAGCGCGTCCGCAGCCGCGAGCTCCTCACGCGTATGAACAAAGAACTCTCGTCAGGGAATTTTAAAGAATTGATCCTCGCTCTCTCCGCCACACCTGAGGGAGACAGCACCGAGCGCTACCTCAAGGAATGCCTCGCTCCCCTCCAGGCTGACTACCCCTTTAAAATCTCTCACCTCGGCCGCGGACTCTCCACAGGCACCGAGCTTGAGTACTCAGACTCGGACACCATTCGCAACGCACTGGAGAACCGCTCATAAAGTCCGCCCGCCTTCGCACAGCCTTCATCGAAAACCCGTTATCGTAGTCTCGGGCGAGGTCTTTGAATTCCCGGGGGTTAGAGCATGGCGTCTGGAGTGAGCAATCGTTACCTTAAGATCGAGGAGTTTCTGCGCACTCGCACAGAGGAGATGCAGGAGGAACTGCAGAGAGAAGTGGAGAAGCTGGGACTTCTGCAGGACAATGAGCGGGTTCTCATTCGCTGCTCATTCGGCATTTTGGGCCAGCCGAAGAAAAGCGCGCAGCGAACACGACCACCCGTTAGGAGCCGTCCACTGCTTGCACATGCGACGCCCCAGCGCTGGCAGGAGCACGGGCTCAGCCTCACCACGCTGAGTAACCTGCGACGGTCCATCGAGAGACTATTCGGAGCTGGCAGCGAAGGACCTTACATCGTGGAGCTCGAAGGCATGAACGGTGCCGACCTGTTCCGATACTTTGTCCGCGGAGGTGCCGTGGGCACTAAGACTATCGCTGACCTCCGGCGCTTCCTCGAGCAAGAAGGGCTTCGAGATTAGCAAGAACCCGCTCCGTGAACACGGAGCGGGTTCATCTTTTTTGTAACCCTGATTTGCTTTGCTACTACTGGAACAACCCCCGCAACGTCTCGCTCTGGGAGGACTCCATGAAGGTACGCCCCTCAGAACTTTTTCCACCGCCGCAGCCCCTCTCGCCCACTGACCCCAGACGGAAGCTTCCCATAAAAGCTGGCGTCTCCCACAAACGCTGGGTGGCTTTCGGCAACACACCCGCAAGCTACAGCAAATTGATGCGGGCGTTCAGCACCACGGCCCCCTCCCGCCTTACGACCATGGGAGAGCTCATCGACCTGCTCGCGCAATCCGATACCGCCTTTCTCAATCAGACAGGGGTGGGAAAAGTTACCCTACGCCGACTTAAGGCGTTTCTTCGGTCCGAGCACTACTTCTAACGGCAAACCCGCTCCAGTGAGAGCGGGTTTGTTTTTACTTAAGGGTCTCGATTTTGACCTTAAAGAAAGGCTGGCGGTGGCCACGGCGCTTCAAATAGCGGCTCTTGGCCTTGTACTTGACCACCTCCACCTTCTTGCCGCGGCCAGCTTCAACGAGCGATGCAATGACCTTCGCGCCTTTTATAAAGGGAGTTCCGAGGGTAGTGTCCTTGCCGTTATCGGTCATGAGCACCTCCTCAAAGGTGATCTTGTCCCCTGCCTTAAACTCGCCCGGGAGCTTTTCAATGGAAATAACGTCCCCCTCGGAGACGACGTACTGCTTCCCGCCGGTCTTAATAACTGCAAAATCTGACATAGTGAAAAGATTGTACCTATAAACCTATAAAAATCAAGGCTTAACGATCATATTTGACGCACACTATATTATGTTGTATTTTTGCCTCAGGCAAATAGACTCGGGAGTCTGACTATGGAAAACCTCAAGGAACTTGAAAACCTTCTGGTGCGTAATTCGACCGCCTACCTATGGGGCTGGCTTATAATGGCACTGAGTATACTTTTCTGGCCTGGGGGTCATGCACTCCTGTTTACCCTTCCCTTCTTTGTAGTGCCTTTCATGATTATTCTAGCTACATTGACGATAGCTGGGATAGTTCTCCTCGATGTTCTGCACCCTCAGGCACACAAGGCCAAGGGATTCCTCGTAACACTTATCATCGGCTATGGATTGACAGCAGGTTGGGCTGTAGTCCGATTTCTCACCTCGTGAAAGCAAGTCTAAGCCCGCAGGGTGCTCGCATCCTTGCGGGCACCTTTATTTTTATACCATCGCCGGTACCTCCGCTTCTTTAAGACATCGGATGCGCTTGGGATACGTGTCGATCTCACCTGGCTCAAAGAGAGCCTTGAGAAGACTCAGCAGTTTCTCCGCAAGGGCGTCATTGTTCTTCGTGTAGTTGCAGTAGTGGATCGTGATCTCCGCAGCGGAGCGTTCCGGCCACGTGTGTATAGCCACATGCGACTCGCCGATGATTGAGACGAAACTGTAGCCCTGATCTTCACCGAAGCTGTGGAAACTTGAATCCACATACGTAAACCCCGCCTCTTTGATGGCTCCCACAAGCTTCTGGTGCGTCTCCGGCGCGATGAGCGCCTCTTCCCCAACGCATTTGTAAAAGTCCCACGCTAAATCGATACTGCCGCCAAACTGTGGCGGCGTCGTGCTGTCATCCATAGTTTCTTAAACTACTTAATCCTCCCGCGAAGGGCGGTCAATTTGCAATGTGTCTAATTGTGGCGCTTCTCCCGTGATTTTCAAAATATCCTTATCCACCTTCGAGAGCTCCTTCGTCGCCGCAGTGTAATGGTTCACCGTGGTACCCAGTGCATTGCCGATCTTGAGGAAGTAATCGTTGTAGCTCTTCAGATGCCGGCCGAGCTGCTCCACATTCTTCGCAATCGTCTTTGCCTGCTCTTCGATCTTAAACGCACGGAAGCCGTAGAGCACCGACTGCAGGTACGCCGCAAAGGTCGTGGGCGAGACGATGATCACGCCCTTGTCCTTGTACGCGTAATCGATAAGGTTGCGCGTATTGACCTTCACCGCTCCCACTTCGTTTACGAGCAGGTCGTAATAGATCGCCTCTGCGGGAATAAACATAAACGCAAACGGGAGCGTTCCCTCCTTGGGCTTTACGTACTTTGCGGTCTCATCGATCCGCTTCTTGAGATCGTTCTTAAACTCTTTTTCAAGTTCATCACGGCGCGCGTCATCTGTCTCGTTGACGAGGCGGTTGTAGTTGTCGAGCGAGAACTTAGCGTCTACAGGGATCATGCCGTCCTTCGTAAGAATTACCGCATCCACAGTGTCTCCCCCCTCAAACTGGTACTGCACCTTGTAGGCTGTGGGCGGCAAGATGTTATCGAGGATGAGCGAGAGCGACGCTTCACCTAAGTTTCCGCGCTGTTTCTGATGCTTGAGGACTTTTTCAAGATTGGCGAGCTGGCCGGCGATCGTCACGAACTGCTGAGTCGCCTCATTGGTCTTTGTCTGCTCCTTGGTGACATCAAGGAGCGACTGGCGTACCTGTTCGTTAATCTCCCGCACCAGCCGCTGCGAGTCGCCGAACTGCTGGCGCATCGCCTCGTTCATATTCTTTGAGGTTTCCCCGAGACGGTTATCGAGCGTCCGCGTGAGCATCTCGAGCTGGTTCTGGATTAAAAGAGCGCCCTGCGTGTCGTCGCGTCGATTACCGCGGCGAAGAACGACAAAAAGAACGACGCCGTTAAGGACGAGGGACGCCGCGAGAATAATAATGAGGACCATCTCCATAGGCCGTCATTTTAGCACCTTGATGCCTGAAGACGAAAAACTTTACAATCTCAATAGCAATCAAAGCCGCAAAGCCAACGGCAAGCGGCATGAGCCACTCTCCTGCCTCAAGCGGCACAAGACCGAGCAGGTAGCGCAAGGGCGGCAAAAAGAGCGCAGCCCCCAGCATGGATAGGCTTATCATGAGCGAGAGCAGGAGAAAGCGATTGGAAAACGGATTGATGCGCCAGAGCGGAACCCGGAGGCTCTTAAGGGAGAAAGCTGAAAAGATCGTTGCGCATGAGAGTGCGACGAACATAATGGTGCGAGCTTTCTCGAGCGGAAAGTGAAGCTCGAGCAGCGCTATGTAGAGGATCGTAAGCAAGGTTCCTGTAATGGCGCACATAATGATAATGAGTTTCTTGAGCTCTGCCGTGAGAACGGTGCGAACGGCGTGCGAACGGGGGTCGCGCCTCATCACATCCCGCTCCTTGGGCTCAAACGCAAATGCAAAACTCATGAGACCCTCTTCGATCATGTTCGCCCACAAGATCTGCGTGGGCAGAAATGGCACAGGCGCCCCTATGATCAGAGCGCTTCCGATGACGATAATCTCACTTGAGCTGGTCGCCAAAAGGTAGGCAACGACTTTCTTGAGGTTATCCAAAATACGCCTCCCCTCTTCAATGGCCGCAACAATGATGGAAAAACTGTTGTTGATGAGCACGATGTCAGAAGCCTCCTTGGCAACGGCGGTGCCGCTCCCTACCGCGACGCCGATACTCGCGTTCTGGAGTGCAGGAGCATCGTTGACGCCATCGCCGGTCATCGCTACGACCTCGCCGCGCTCTTTAAGGACGCGCACCAACCGCAGTTTCTGCGCCGGAAGGGTGCGGGCAAATACATGCGCTGTCTGCAGGAGTCCGTACAGGGCGACGTCGTCGCGCGATTCGATGTCATCCCCGGTGTACACGATGGGGTTCTCCCCTACAATTCCGGCATCCCGCGCAATCTTCTGCGCTGTCTGCGGGTTGTCTCCCGTAACCATAATCACCCGCGCACCGGCGCTCCGTACGAGCTTCATGGCCTGCGGCACGTCCTCGCGCACCGGATCTGAAAATGCCATGAGCCCCATGAACGTAAGATTCGCAAGCAGAGCATGACTGCCGCGCTCTTCGCGCACCGCATAAATATCCGACCACTCCACATCTTTGTACCCCGCCGCGATCACCCGCATGCCGTCAGCACTCTGCCGTTTAAACGCTGCAAGAAACTGCTCTTTAAGTTCTTCCGTGAACCGGTGGCGCTTGCCGCCCTGATAGACATACCCGGCATGTTCAATCAAAAGTTCCGGAGCACCTGTCACGTGGAGGCGATTCTCTTTTCGGCTGGTCCGGTTAAGCGAGGCTCCATAGCGGCGCTCTGACGCAAACTGCAGATAATCAAGGCGCGTGCACTCGGCCAAAAGTTCACGCTGGGAGATTTTAAGATCGAGTCCTGCGAGGATGAGGGCGGCTTCCACGGGACGGCCGCGCACAACAGCCGGACCTCCCGCGATGTCACCCTCGATAAAGGCGTCAGAGGCAAGAATGGCCGTGCGCAGGAGTACGCGGTCGTCATCCGTCTGCACCGTGCGGTTTGACTGCAGTGATTCAAGCGTCTTAAGTTCTGCAAGCTCCATCTGCGCCTTCGTGAGTGTACCCGTCTTATCCGTAAGAATAACCGTTGTTGCGCCCAGGGTTTCCGCCGCAAGAAGATTGCGCACGAGGCCGCCACGCTTGAGGATCGCCTCCATGCCAAGCGCAAGCACGACGGTTACCGCAGCCGGAAGCCCCTCGGGCATTGCCGCGACCGCAACCGCAATTGAAAGCAACAGCATTTCCGTGACCGGCTGATCACGCAGAATACCCAAGAGGAAGATGATGCCGAGCGCGGCGGCGACAAGGTACAGGATGAACCGGGCAAGCTCGCGGATACTCTCTTCAAGCGGCGTCCGCCGTACATCCGTGACGTGGAGATCCTTTGCAATGAGCCCTACCTGCGTCCTGTCCCCCGTCTCCACCACAACACCACGGCCGTAGCCTGAGATGACCAAGGTCCCCATCCACGCCATCGCGCTCTGCTCCGCAAGTGGCACGCGCTTTGTAAGCGCGTCTGCGGACTTTGAAACAGCCGCCCATTCGCCGGTGAGCGCAGACTCATTGATGGAAAGCTCTTTAGCATAGAGGAGCCGCAGATCCGCAGGCACATATGCGCCGGCGTGAAGCTCCACGACATCTCCGGGCACAAGCTCCTCTACGGGAAGTTCCTTAGGAGCTCCATCGCGGATCACACGCACCACATGCCGCTCCAGGGCATTGAGCTTTTCAAAAGCATGCGAGGCGCGCTCTTCCTGAAAAGCGCCGACAGTGACATTGAGCACAAGCGCGACGCAGATCACGAGCGCATCTATGTATTCGTGGAGAAAGAGCGTGACTGCGCCCGCTCCCAGAAGCACAAGGACTAAAGGACTTTTAAACTGAGTGAGAATGCTCCGGAGAAGACCTCCATTTTTAACCGGCGTCAGTGCATTTGCTCCCGTGCGGGCCCGCCGCGCTGTGACTTCACTGCTCGTGAGCCCCGTCTGAGGATCAGTCTTAAAATGGGCTACAGCCTCATCTGCCGAAGCATACGCAAAACGCGAAGCAGAACTTTCCATAATCCTTTTTAGTATAGCGTGGTTCCGTTGCGTATCGGTTCGCCAATCGGTAGGATTGTAGATATCTAATTGCTTACGCTATGCATCAGAAACTGAGGGAAGATCTCAAGGAAGCCATGCGCGCTAAAGACACCGAGCGCCTCACTGTACTGCGCGGTCTCTTAAGCGCATTTACTAACGAAAATGTGGCTAAGAAGCGCAAGCCCGATGAAACACTTCCGGATGAAGACGCCCTTGCCGTCATCTCCCGCGCAGCAAAACAGCGCAAAGACTCGATCGAACAGTTCACCGCAGGCGGCCGCCCTGAACTTGCCGAAGCTGAAGAGCGCGAACTCGCCCTCATTCAGTCCTATCTCCCGCAGATGATGAGCCAGGAGGAGATCCGCCCGTTGGCAGAATCCAAGAAAGCCGAACTTAGTATTGATGATCCGCAAAAGAAGGGCATGCTGATGAGTGCACTTATGAAAGACCTCAAGGGCAAGGCCGACGGAAACGACGTGAAAGCCGTCGTGGACTCCCTCTTTTAAGGCAATTGACGAATCCCTTTTTGAGTTGTAATCTCCTTTCTGGAGCACCAGCACCTATTGAAATTCGGGGGTAGAAGATGCGCGACGAACAGACAGTAGAAGCTATCGTCAATTATCCCAACCACTTTCCACGCAACGCAGACGAAGTGACCATTGTCGTCGTCCTGAACGAAGAATTGGGCAGAAGCCTGATTCAACGGTTCTCCATGGAGGATTTGCTCTCCCTCTTGCAGAACGAGGGATTCCGTACGGAGGGCCCAATTGACGGAGACAGGCAGAGATTTGTCTCCTTCCACTGCACGTTCCCTTGTTGCAGTATGGCGGATGTGCTCAGGAGTGCAACTACGCTTCGCAAGCTCATGGATGACCTAGGAATCGAGGCACGCCTCGCCCGGGGTAATCCCAGAAGCAGCACCGCCCACTAACCTTCAAACCGCGGCCAGCTCCAGCCGCGGTTTTACTTTTCTAGAGGTAATTGACAGAGATGTCTTTATTTGCTATAATAATAGGTAGATAGCTGGGGGTGTGAGATGTCCACCAATGTCAACGACTTGGCCACTCGAGTTGCACAGCGCGCTCGCGCACTCGGCGTTGCGCCACCGGAAGTAGTCGATGCAGTGCTTAAGGAGCACAGCATCGAATGCGACGTCATTCGAAGCTCAGTACTCAGCGAGTGCGGACAGCGCGGCAACAGACGCCGGCAAAAACTCAAGCTTCTCGAAGAAGCGCGCCGGCACGAGCAGGAAGAAATTCTGCGCGATCGCAGCCGCGAACTCGCAGAGGCACAACCCGATGAGCTCCTGAGGCTCCGTGAGAGCACCAACGAGCACATCATACCTATCGACTGAAGGAGATGACCGTGCGTCATCTCCTTTTCATTTTCTCTTCATACAGATACTTCTAGAGTGAGTGAGGATTTTTGCAGGAGGCTGTCATGACAGACGCGTACGGCATCCTCGCTTCAGCCCGTTTTATTGCAAACAGCAAGGGCATAAGTCTCGAAGAGGCGGTTACTGAGATCCTTCCCGCGTTTGCTGATTCAGATTCGGATCATCAGCACCTTAAGGAAGAGGTCAAGCGACTCCTCGGTGAGCAATCGAGAATTCGCTCCTACAAGAAGGGCCGCGGAGAACCGCCTCTGGGCCGTCCGCAGTACCCTCCCCCGCCCGGCGCACCACCCCCCGTAGTCACGGAGAAGCTCAAGCCACGCAAACCGCTTACGCTTGAGAATATCCGCCGCAAAGAGCCCAAGCAAAAGCCCCACCGAAAAGCTCGGGCACCACAGCGAGAACTCTCGCTTTTTGATGAGAAAGGCTGAGGACCGGCATAGGGTCAACTTCAAGGACGGCTTCGGCCGTCCTTCTTTTTAAGTACGAAACGATACGGCTTGTCCTTCCACTCCCCTGCATAGTCAATGCCGATGCGTGGTGTTCTCAGGACCTCGCGCGGCCGAATGATAACTCCCCGATCCTCAACCCAGAGGCCCGTTATTCTCCTGAGCGGACGGTGATTAAAGCGTTTATCTATCTGGAGTGCCTTTGTAAGTCTTCCCGGCCCTACAATTCCTTCGACGCCGCGGATAAGCACCGCGGCGGGATAATCTTTTGCACCCGTCACGAAGTTGAGCATGTAGTGCATGCCATAGGTAAAGTAGATGTAGATCGTTCCCGGCTCATCGTACATAGGCTCGGTGCGCGCCGTTCTGCCTTTATAGGAATGGCACGCCTTATCCTGCGGCCCCACGTAGGCCTCCGTCTCCGTGATCATGTGACTGCCCTCTGGAGAGATGAGATATTTCCCCAAAAGATCCTTCGCAACCGCCGTAGCGGGCCGATCAAAAAACTCCTTGTCGAGCATTTTTCTCATAATTTAGTTCCTCTCACATAGCCGACCTTCCCTATAGAAACTTTCGAAGGGTAATTAAGGCTCGCTGCGACTATTTCTGTTTTCTTCCTAACCCACCTACACCCATACCACGCTATAACGTGGTATGGGTGTAGGTGGGGTCGCAGGATTTTAACAAACGTACAGGCTCGGGACTAAGGTCCAGATTCGAATTAGGCATGCAGGCCTATCGAAGAATAGTTTCGTCAGGATCTTTTGCATGGTGCGTTCCGGCTTGGTGTTCATAGAGTCCGCGGTAGATGCCGTTTTCGATCTGCATCAATTCCTGGTGCCTGCCCATCTCCACAATCTGTCCGCGATCGAATACCAATATCTTATCTGCCCGCCGCACAGTGGAGAGCCGGTGGGCGATGATGAACGTCGTTCTCCCACGCATCAGCTCCTCGAGGGACTCGGTGATAAAACGTTCTGTACGAGCGTCAAGCGCGCTCGTCGGCTCGTCGAGAATGAGAATTGAGGGGTCGCGCAGAATAGCCCGGGCAATCGCAATACGCTGTTTCTGGCCGACGGAGAGTCTCACGCCACGCTCCCCCACCACCTGCTCATACTTCTTCGGGAACTTCTCTTCAATAAATTCGCTGGCATGCGCGCGCCTCGCCGCTTCCACAACTTCTTCGTCGGTGACCTTAATCTTTCCGTAGCGGATGTTAGCTTTGACCGTATCATTAAAGAGAATCGGCTCCTGCGGCACAACGGCGATGTGCTTGCGCAGGGAGTGTAGATCGACACTGCGCGTATCATGACCATCAATGAGCACCTTGCCGGAAGTCGGCCTGTAGTAGCCCGAGATGAGATCTATCGTCGTACTCTTCCCCACTCCTGACTCGCCCACGAAAGCCACCACCTCACCAGGCTCAACTACAAATGAAATGCCCCGCAGAACTTCACCGCTCTTCCGTGAGTAGCCAAACGTGACATCCTTAAATTCGATACGCCCGGCCACATCACTCAACTTCCTGCGCCCCGGCTCAACATTCTCAGGCCGCAGCCGAAGAAGCTTCTCCGCACGCTCAATTCCCACGAGTCCGCTCTGCAGAGACTGCCAGCTTGAACCCAGGGAAACAAAGGGACCAAAGACGAGCATGGCGTACCCGTTAAGAGCGATGAGTTCTCCCACGGTGAGTGTTCCTTTCTGGATGAGAAATACTGAGAGCGCAAAGATAGTAATCTGCGTGCCTGCCACAATGATGCGCTGGTAGAAGTGAATGCCGCTCCAAATCTTCTCAAGCGTGTACCAACTCCCCGCCGCACGGACCACAAACTGCCGGAATAGTTTTCTGCGCTCAGGACCTTCTGCCGTGAACTGCTTCACCGCCTGTACATTGGCCAGCGCGTCGTAGGCATCGCCGAAGGCCTGGTTCCAGCGGCGATTCCCTGTTCGCTGGAGCTTAACGATAGGAGGAACGATGCGTATGAGGGTCAGCACATACAGAGCAATACCGACAAAAATGATAGAGGCGAGCATCGGTGAGATGATGAGGAGAAAGACGATACCTACCGCCACACTTAAAAGCTGGGGTGTCAGGCTAATGATGATGTTTTCAATGATGTTCGTAATGCCTGACTGTGCTCGCATGATGCGATCCCACACCTCCCCTGTCTTCTGCCCTTTGTGGAAAGACATAGGAAGCACCAAGAGATCCCCGATCGCCCGCGCTACATACGTGGCGTTGAGCGTCGTACCGAGCCACCGGCGCTTCCGGTCAATAATCCAGTCTGTGACGTTGAGTACGATCTGAACGGTGGCATACAAGATGAGGAGCAGGAGCCACGACGGCATCTCGCTGTTAGTGCCGGAAAAGACAATGTTCGGCTCGAGAATAGCATCGAGAAATCGCCCTGTGAGGTACGGTACAGAGCCGTTCCCCACTGCGGAAATGATGCCTAATACCGAAAGCGTCATGACCGTCTCGCGGTAGGTCTTCAGGTATTCAAACAGTATTTTCCAGCTCTCTGTATTAAAGAGAGCTGATTTTTTACGTATTTTATTAGACATACCTATTACCCTACTCTACGAAGAAGGCTGGATAAATGAAATATAACAACGAGTACGCTCCGGCTACAAACTATTTTGTTTTATAACGACGCTGCATTTCCTGCACTGATTTCTTGATGATAGTTTTGAGCGTGGGGACGTGGATATCCGACAACTTTCTAATATAAAGGCATGAGCCTCCAGTCTTGTGCGGTCCCAGCTTCTTAAGGAGTACGGTGTACTCCTTAAATCCTGGCATGATGTACACCGTGAGGTTAGCCTTCCGAGGAGAAAATCCGGTCAAAGGCCAATCACCCTCCTGCCGAGAGCGCTCAGACTTGTAATGGTAGGAGCCAAACCCAATGATGCTCGTCCCCCACATAGCAGGGCGCATGCCTGTCGTTTCTTTAAAAATCGTGAGAAGCTTCTTTGCATCAGCGCGCTGACCTTCGTTCTCCACCGAGTTGAGGAAGGTACTGACGCTTGCCTTATTCTTCTGTGTCTTTAGTTCTGCCACAAACTGATTGTAGCAAATCCTAAACGCCTCGAGGTTATTGCCTCAGAACATCCTTCTTGTAGTGCTTTAAGTACGCGACCATGATGAAACTAATTATAACCATCAGAAACCATGAAGTGATCTTGTTGGTCGAGACAACATCCCAGACGTGCACCTGATTAGGATACTGCCAGGCTCCCCAGAAGGTTGAAAGGTTCTCGGCGATCCAGATAAAGAAGGCGACGAGACAGAACCCGAGCGCAAGCGGCATTGAACGCCGCTTATTTGTAACAATGAAGGTTATCTCTGTGCGTGCAAAGAGCAGAAAGACTGCGGGGATAAGGAGAATACGAAGGTCTGGAATGAAGTGGTTCGTAAAGAAGTTGGCATAAATGGCAACGCCCAAAAGAACCATCGCGGCATACGGTGCCGGCTCCCTAAGCTCAAGCTTCAGAATTCGCCACGCCTGTGCGATGTAGCTCCCCACGGCAGCGTACATAAAGCCTGAAAACAAGGGCACCGTGACGATCTTAAAAAACGCCTCTTCAGGGTAGCTCCAGGAGCCCACATCGGGATGAGTCTTAAACAGCTCGAGCAGAGTACCCACAACGTGGAACAGAAAGATGGTTTTAATCTCGTCCCAGGTCTCGACCTTAGTTACGAACAAAATGACTTGGAGTGCAATGGCGGAGAGAAAAAGAAAATCGTAGCGGTGGAGACCAAAGAGCGGAATGTGGTTCGAGAGAAATAGAAGAGCGAAAAACGAGCCCGCAAAGATACACGCTTGTGCCTCCTTGAGGCCAAAGACTATAAATTCGTAAATGTGAGAGATGTAACGCACATACATCGCATCTTATCCACTACCCTAACGAAACGAGCAGGAAATCTATGAGCTGTGACACCGCACCGACGGCCGCTTCCGTCCAGATAGCAAGAAATACGACAGCAACCGCAGTGCCAATCGCGATACGTTTGCCGCGGGTAGCTGCCCTCCCCGCGAAAAACGCATAAACAAAGCCTGAGCCAAACAGCAGAACAAACGCGAACACAAAATCAAACGGTCCCCAGTTCCACTCATCTGAGAGGAGCATGCCTGCGGCAGGAATGAGCAGTAGGGCGAGGGTAATAAAGAGAAGACGAAGGATGGTTTTGTGATTCATAGGTATAAGTTAATTGCGTGTCCAAAAAGGGACGAGGCTCCCGCCCGTTACAAACCAACCCAGCTCCCCTGCCCAGTAAAACGGCGGCGGGCAATCCTCGGCAGGATTGGCGCAGGCATAGTGAAGCACTGCTCCAAGGTAGCGGACCCCGGTATAGCACCCCAGCGCGATGATAAGAACGAAAAGAATGGTAAGAAATCGATTCATACGTCTGGTTTACTTCTTAAACTCAAGAATGTCCCCTGGCTGGCAATCGAGGGCTTTGCAGATCGCTTCAAGAGTCGAGAACCGGATCGCACGCGCCTTTCCATTTTTTAGGATGGAAATATTGGCCATGGTAATACCCACCTTCTCCGTGAGCTCCGTAACACTCATCTTCCGCTTCGCAAGCATTACATCGATGTTTACGGTAATTGCCATAAAGCTAAACGGTTAGATCATTCTCCGATTTAAGATCAATCGCATTCTGAAGCAGCATTTGAAGCACCGCAGCAAACACAGCCGTGACAAGCGGAGCAAACATGAAAACAAGAGCAATCACGATAGCGCCAGGAGCGTCGTCTTTATCCGCTATGTATGCGATATACGGCATGGCGAGCGCGTAACAGATGCTGATGCCGCCCGCGGATAGTTTGATGTTCCTGATCGCTGTAACGGACTGCTCTGAAAAGGCAGTTCCCTTATCGATATAGTTAAGCAGTAAAAGCCCCTGGAAGAGTGCAAAGAAAAATGGCACGGCCGTAACGCACATTCCGAGGAGGATCGGCAGGTACATCCCCGCATTCCCTGAGAGACTCACCCCAAGCAGGATGACGCAGAGGGCGAGAACCGCAAGGCCGATTAAACAAATGACTGCCTTCAAAAATAAGGTTGATCCGTATTTCATTCCCCTAGTCTATCCAGTATTTATCGTTTGTCAATAAATGATTGTTGATAGTTGATGGGGCCTCTCGGTTTCGGCCAGGAAACTACTTAGTTTGGAAGAAGTGAAAATATTGGAAATAGTGATTGTCATCATTTTTCTCTAAACCTATCTGCTTGCTAGTAGATATGAAAACCCCGCGTCTTGCGACGCGGGGTTGTTGAGGTTTAGTCCTCATCGATCCCAAAATGGGTAGAATCCAATTCTAGGAACTGCGTGATTTCCGAAAGCGCAATGCTTGCGCTGAGCTGACCTCGGCGAGTAGAAGGTTGGAGGACAATGATAAGCCGAGGACCATCACCACCTTCTTCCGCCTCGAGATCCCACTTGAGCATTCGTAGGAATTCTCGCAGTGCTACGGAAAAATAGGCTTCGGTCAGATTGTCGGCTGCATCACCGGAATAGCGCTCCCGGAACCTTTCCCACAGTCTTTTGTCTTCCGAGAGATTTGGCAGCTCAAACCATTCCAGAACTTCCTCGAAATCAACCCGACGTTGAAACGTTACTCTTCCCTCATCGCTTCTGAAAAGGAGCGATAGCTCAACAACCGGCCCTTCAACGGGTGCAGCTCGCTTACGCCGACTGATAAATGCCTGCAAATATACCTGCGTCGAAGGTTTCAGTTTAACGCCTTCAAGAGCGGCTATCACTGAGCGCACGTTAATCTGACCGTCCACTTTTTGGATCACCCAAGGATTTTGTCCTCGAAGGAATCGATTCAGCGCAACAAGCCAGAAACGACCCTCTTGACCTTGCAGATTGGTGAGCAGTTGCATGTACGGTCCCCGGATTTCCTGGACCGTCAGCTGAGCATGTGGGGACATGGTCAGTTCCTTTATGGACATGTGCTAGAGGGCTAACGGGAATCGTTTCGCCATAGCAGAAAAAGGCTGGAAGCCACTTTCTGCTATGGCGAACAAGTATTTGAAATGATCAGCTGATTATTTTATACATTACTAAACATGATAGGTCAATTAAGCCTATCTGGATTTGGCGCAACTCGTTAAGTGGCTCCTGCCCCGGCTTCGCCTGTCACCTTGTGGTCACACATAAATTTCCTGACGTAAATTTTGTTCGACCCCGGCTCGCGGTTTCTGCCTTTGCTTCGCAAGGCAGAAACATCGCTGCGCCCGTCACAGATATGTAAAAAGGTGCCGTAGTGGCACCTTTTTACATATCTGTGACCCCACCGGGATTTGAACCCGGGTTTCGGCCGTGAGAGGGCCGCGTCCTGGACCAGGCTAGACGATGAGGCCAAAAATCCTCTGGGAGAGGATTTTTCCTCTCCAAAGAGATAACGCGAACACTATAACAGAGAATTTTGGACTAGAAAAGTTAGACAGTTGCCATATACTACTCACTAGGAAACAACCAGCGTGGGAGATCTCATATGACCTCGTCCCCAGAATCGTCCCAAGTAAACTTGAGGCGACACCTCAGGGCCCTGCTGTGCGGCATTGGACTGCATGACTACGGCCCGTGGCAGCTGAGACAATTCCATCATCTCGGAGAATATCCCTGGGAAACATGGCAGCACCTTTGTCACACCCGGCGCCGCTTCTGCAAAGCTTGCGGCGCTGCCTCTTGGCGTAGAGGAAAGTGTATCGGCCCCATAACACCACTCCCTGACCAAAAATGATGCCCCCGCATCTTCCTCGATAACCCCGCACTGCGTGTGCGGGGTTAGTTTTTAGATCTTTGCCTGCCAGAACTCATCCTGGCGGACGAGGAGGTCGGCCTTCTTCTCCGGATGGGCCATGATCTCCTCTACTAAGCGCTCCATGCGCATCGACTGCGAGCCCTTGATGAGGATCACGTCGTTCTCGCTCAGGAGAAGCTCGAGCGGCTTCCCTGCTTCCCGCGCATCGCTAAACCAACGGATCTTCTCGGGATCCATACCAGCCTCCTTCGCGCTCTCTGCAATGGCCTGCGCTCGGACACCCACGGCAATGAGCATCGTCGCCGATTCTGGGATCATCTTTCCAATTTCTTTGTGTGCATAGGCAGAATAGACACCAAGCTCGAGCATGTCGCCTAAGACGGCAATCTTCTGCCCCGACGTTTCAATGCCTTTGAGTGTCAGAAGCGCCTGCTCCAGCGCGGCCGGAGAGGAGTTATAGGTGTCATCGATGATCGTCGTGCCCTTAAGCCCTGGAAGTACACGCATTCTGCCGGAAGGCGGTGCATAGTGTTCAAAGGCTTCCTTGAGTTTTTCCTTCGAGACACCCAGGGCATCCCCTACTGCCAGCGCCGCGAGCACCGGGTAGACGTGCTGCATGCCCAATCCTCCGTCGATGGTGAGCGAGAGGTCGTGCTCGTGCATTTTAACCTTGAGGAGTGTACCGACAGGTTTCTCCTTCCTGTAGGAGACTTTGTGGCTTACGCCATGAACATCAGCGTCCTGTGCGAAGCCATAGTGAACCACCCTGCCCTTGTAGGGGTGCGGGATGCCGCGCACGCGCTCATCATCCGCGTTTAGAATGAGAACGCCGTCGGACTTCACACCCTCTGCCAGATAGCGCTTCTCGCGCATGAGCGCTTCAGGGGTGGGAAAGAATTCAACGTGCACCGGAATTTCCGGAATACGCGTCATCACGACCACATCGGGACGAAGCCACTGTGCTACTGATTTAATATCCCCCGGACGATCCGCTCCCACCTCAAGTACGAGCCACTCAGGATAACGAGCAAAGAGCACACCGAGCGCAAGGCCTTCGATCATGTTCTTAACCCAGCCGAAAGGGCTCGACCACGCATTTTGAAGCCCCAGAATCGTAAGCGGTATACCGATCTCGCTATTGAAACTCTTCTCGCTCCTGCGTACGAAAAATTGATTGGAGAGAGCGGTGAAGATGGCGTCCTTGGTCGACGTCTTCCCCACTGATCCCGTAACAGCGACAATGCGCGGCTTGTAGCGCTTAAGCACGAGCCGGGCTTCCCAGGTCAACACCGAGACGACAATTTTCTTGAAGACTGATTTGGCCATCGAGTTCGTTTCGTACAGGATCACCTATCGGGCGGAACTTCGTAGTAGTTGATGAGGAAGGAAACGATATCGTCAAACGGCTTCGTTAAGGTCTGAGACGCATACCGCACCCCCTTTGGTTCAACAGTATAGAGGAAGATCAGATATTTCGCATCATAGGCCGGGAAGTAGCCAAAAAAGGAGTGGAGGTACCTATCGTCGTAATACCCACCTGAAGGGTCTGCAATCTGAGCCGTTCCGGTCTTAGCCGCAACGCTGTAGTGCTCGCGCTTGTACTTCCCCTCGACAAGAGCGTCGTCCACCACATTCACAAGCATCCGCGTGAGCTCGTTTGCGCTCTCCGGGCGGATGATCTGCTCGCCATCGCCAGGGAAGGAAATCTCGCGGGAGAGCCCGTTTTTAAAACGTAGCTCACGCCCCACGTGCGGCGTAACCAATTTCCCGCCATTTGCGAGCACAGAGAGCGCCTGCACGGTATTTATCGGCGTGAGCGCAATCCCCTGGCCGAAGCTCGCTGTCGCATACTCGATGTCACGCGGCGATGGCTTACCATCTTCCATGTAGCCGATGAGTCCTGAACTCTCCGCCGGCAGGTCAATGCCCGTCTCCTGCCCTATACGGAATTTTTCCATGTACTCCCGGTAAACGTCCTTGCCCATCTTCCGTACCGCAAAGGCCACACCAGTGTTTAAGGACTGGCTCAGTACTTCCTGCATATCGACAACACCACGCCCCTTGCCGTCGAAGTTTGAAATCGTGTAACCGTCGAGCGTGAGCTTGCCGGTATCCTCGTACGTCGTCTGCGCCGTGACAGCACCACTATCGAGTGCCGCTCCCATGGTAATCGGCTTGATAATTGAACCCATTTCGTAAACACTCTCCACGAGCGGATTGGAAAAGACGGTTACGTCCTCGACATCACCATAGTTATTGAGATCAAACGAAGGATACACGCCCATTGCATAGATGCTTCCATCCTGCGGATTGATGATGATCCCCGCCGTCTGCCGTGACCCCCATTCATCGTGCACTTCTTTGAGTTTCTCCTCTAAAAAGAGCTGCACGGAGGGCTCCAAGGAAGTTACGACGTCACCCGTCTGTTCGCCGCCCGCCGCAAATGACTTGAGGTTGGCAAAGAGCTCGGCGAAAAAGTTTACGTAAAGATTGTTGTCTGCTCGCGAGAGAACGTCGTCGTAGTACCGCTCAAGGCCATATCGCCCTGCATAGTCATCTCCCTTGTAGCCCACAAACCCCAGCGTATGCGCAGCAAGTGTAGTGCCTGGGTAATAGCGCCATTGCTCCTTGTAGAGTTGTATACCCTCTAGATTAAGCTTCTCGATGTACTCCCCCGTCGTCGTGCTGACCTGCTTGGCGATCTCCTCGTACGGATCATCCTTTTTACTCGCCTGTGCGAGAAAGCGCTCGCGTTCAAGCGGCAGCTCTGCGCTGAGTTTTTCGTACACGACAGAAGGATCCTCTTCGAGCATTTCAGGATTGAGCGCGACAATGAAACCTGACTTCAGGCGTGCGCCCGCCACTAAGATGCCATTCTTGTCGGTAAAGAAAAGCGTGCCTCGATCATAGAGGTTGGTATTCGAGCGGACGTACTGCCGGTCAGCCAAACCTGCGTACTCCTCGCCGTGGACGATCTGCACGAAATAGAGACGCAGTACGAGCAGAATGGCAAACAGCAGTACTGCCGCCCCGATGGTATAGATCCGTAGTCGAAAGCTCGCCCTCATCGCAGTCAGGACTTACTGATTGAGCGTGAGTCCGCGCTCCGCGAGAGAATGGCGGGCGACATAACGCTTTTCAGAGAGCGTGACGAGGCCAAATTCCTCGGCACGGCTCGCATCGATGCTGTTTTTGAGGCTCAAGTACTGAAACTCGAGCTCGCCGATCGACGAAGAGAGCGCTCCGATCTCAGATTCAATCTCCTCGCGTATCACAACGTTTAAGACTGACTTGCTCAGGAAGTAGACGTAGAGAAACGCCAAAAGAATGAGTGCGAGCAGCAACAGCGGTATGGCGCGGCGGATAAGATACGATTTTTTGATACTGGAATTCATGAGTACACAGAGCTATTACGCGGCTTCAAAGATTCTAAGTTTTGCGCTTCGCGCGCGGGGATTTCTAGTCAGTTCTTCAGTGCCTGGAAGTATAGGCTTTCGGGTGAGAACAGTACCCTTTCCGTTTTTTTGAGCTTCGAGAAAGGAGGTCTTGACGATACGGTCTTCAATACTGTGAAAGCTGATGATCGCAATGCGTCCTTTCGGTGCGATGAGAGTGAATGCCGCCGCGAGTCCCTTGCGCAGCGATTCCATCTCGTCGTTTACCGCAATGCGGAGCGCCTGAAAGGTGCGCGTGGCCGGATGAGTCTTTCCGCGGTGATACCAGAACGGCGTTGAACGCTTCACGACCTCAACGAGATCCGCTGTGGTGAGAATCGGTCGCATGGCTCGCATCGTCACAATGCCGCGGGCAATCTTCCGCGCGAATTTCTCTTCGCCGTAGCCATAGAGAATGTCCGCAAGCGTCGATTCCTCCCATTCATTGACGATCTCGCGCGCCGTGAAGTGGCCAGGAGCTTCGTCTGCCTTGAAGGTCATCGAGAGCGGCTCGTTTCTTTGGAAGCTGAAGCCTCGCCCAGACTCTTCAAGCTGGTTCGAGGAAAGCCCCAGATCAAGCAAGATGCCGTCAAATGACGTACAGCCGATCTCCTTCGCAAACTCCTCCATCTGGGCATAGTTGCCTTCGCGCAGATGTACCGTGACGCCGCTTCCTTGAAGACGCTTTCCTGCGCGCTCAAGTGCCGTGCGGTCAAGGTCAATGCCAAGGAGAAGTCCCTCCCCCTGCAGAGCGCGAACTATCGCTTCGCTGTGGCCGCCGCCATTTATTGTTCCGTCAATGATGCTCACGCCGGGACGCACCTGAAGTGCATCGACGCATTCATCGAGAAGGACACTGACGTGAGCCATGAGTGAAGTATTAGAGGACGCCGAGTTCTCCGAGTTTCTCCGCTAATTGATCTGCCTGCTTTTCCACTCGTGCTTTGTATTCATTCCAGAGACGTTCATCCCAGATCTCGATGCGATTATGAATACCCGCGAGGACTACTTTAGATTCAAGTCCTGCAAATTCTTTGAGGAAGTCGGGAATAAGAATGCGGCCGGCGGAGTCTACCTCCACTTCAGCTGCTCCGGAGAGCATGAAGCGGTTGAAGCCTCGCGTATCAGACTGGCCGATGGAGAGTTCTCCGAGCTTTTCAGAGATTTTCTCCCATTCCTTTATTGAGTACACAAAGAGGCAATGATCGAGCCCCCTCGTTACGACTACTTTACGCCCAAGTTCCTTTCGGAACCTGGACGGTAAAGATAATCGTTTCTTGGGATCAAGAATATGAGCATATTCGCCTATGAGCATATGCTAGTAATTCTCTTTCCCACTTACTCCCACTGCATAGTTAGTATATGACACCCCATCCCACCTGCAACCCCTTTTATCCACAAAAAGAACGCGATTTCAAAATCGCGTTCACAGGTTCTCCATACTTTTTATTCGGACCGAAAAAAGAGCGGGCGGTACGCGAGATGCGTACCGCCCTTAAATCAAATCTTGCAGATATGCTGCAGATAGCCCCCTGCCACCCACTCGGCGAAGCCTCTGGTCAGGAAGGCTGCCGTAGCAGACAACTGGATACGACGGTTCCCGTCGGAAGACCAGCACCTCTGCACGTGCGCTCCGTAGAGATCGGCTACCGTTGTTTTGCCGACCTTGAACATGCCCGCCTCAACAAGTTTCAGAAAGGCGGGGATGCCCTCAAGCCCCTCTTTCTTCTTGAAGCAGATGAAGAACATGTCACCCGGCTGCAGATTACCGGCAAGCTCGAGCATTTGAGCCTGCGTGACGGAGAGAGCGAGCGGGATCCGCTCATGGACATGGGCATTCATTCAAGGACCCCCTTTGGTTTTGTCCCAGGGGATTAGTACACGTAAACAATATGCCTGTCAAGTCTTAGCTCGTGACTGCCTTCAGGCGCCCGATGAGAAAATCCCGATCAAGAACGCTTAGAAACCATCCCGCTTTCGGTCCTGAAGCTTTGCCCAGGAACGCGAGGTACAGCGCACTGAAGAATTCCACCGGCGCAATCCCCCGGCTCTCTTTTATATCGTGAAGCTTCTTATGAAAATCTTCTCCGGTGAGCGCCTCTGAGCTTTCAACAACATGGAGCACGTCGCGGAGCGCTTCCTTTTGCGCCTCAGAGAACTGAAGCGCTGCTTCAGGAATGGATCCAGTCTGGAGTTCAAATTTAAAGTCATCGGGAGCGTACTTCTCAATCCACTGCCGAGCATAATGAGCGCGGCTCTGAAGTTCCTGCTTATCCTCTTCTGTAAGCGGCTCCCCTTTAAGTTTCGCAACCTCTTCCTCCAGATTCATATGAGGCATTTGCACAATAAACGCGACCTGCGAGAAACGCGGCAAGAACCGGCGCGGAAGCGAACTGCGCGCCTCAGGCGCGTGCAAAAGCACAAAAAGACGAGCCTGGTCATCGCCTGCTCCACTCCAGTACTTCTCCGCCAACCGGTCATAGGTGTCGTAGAGAACCGGAATAGTGTCTCCCGCAGGGTCAAAGTTGAATGCCTGCTTAGGGTCTTTGCCCAGATGCGCCAGACGGAAGATCTCTGGAGGAATGAGATCCGCAACCTCGCGTGCCGAAGAGCCGCGCCCTTTTGAAGAGGCCATCTTCTTGCCATCAATAAGGAAGAATTCGTAGGGGATATCAAATGGCGGCTCGTGCTCAAAGACTTCACGCGAGATAGTGTTCGCCACATCGCGTGCGCCCCCTTTTGTAGAATGGTCTTTGCCGCCGCCTTCGATGTGCACGCCCACAACCTTAAACTTCGCCGCCCACTCAACCTTCCATGGAAGTTTTGCATTGCCGTTCCACGGCTCCACGGTGTGCTCAGGAAGACCCGTCGGCATTCCCTGCTCACCAATGGGCACACAGACGTACGATACACTCGTACCATCAAAAGAGAGCGCCCGCGGCACCTCCCCGGGAGAGCATTCGTGCGACGTTATTGATATCGGCAGCCAGCTCTCAACTTTTTGCGACCCGGAGACTCGTTTGTAGATCTCCCGAATTGCGTCTGAGCGCTCAAGCGCCGTACGGATCACCTCATTCATCCGCCCGCTCTCATAGAGCTCACTCGCACGGTAAAAGGTAGGTTTAAAATACGTATCCGTAATTACTTGTATGAATTCACGCCCGTAGTATTCAGCAAAGTTAGGAGCTCCAGGCTCTGGTGATGGAATATCCTTCAGTGACCGGAAGAGATAGGGTTTGTAGACAACCTCATCGAGATATCCGGGAATGTCATCCATCGGATCCGTATCGTTGATCTCGTAGAGAAACCTGTTTGCTATGGAAAGCTCGCTCAGGGCTTCGGAGACCACGCCGTGAATGGCAACACCGCGCATGGAGCCGACGTGGACGCGTCCCGAGGCGGTCTTCTCATCGCGGATAATAAGCGGCGTCCCTGCCGCGATCTCCTTAGCGTAACGCTCGCGTATGGCCTCTACTGTCCTATCTACCCACAACATAATGAAGATAGTACGGTTTTTTCCGCTCCGGAGCAATCCGGAGCGGCTTTCTTTATCTCTTTTTACTTAAGCCAGTATTTCATATATGAAATACTGGCTTTCGATTTGCTACGTAGCATGCTACGTAGCAAATCCTACGATATACCGTACTATTTTTTACTTTGATATATCATAGTGAAAAACCAGAATAAAAAAGGACTCGGAATACTCCGAGTCTTTTTTATTTCTATGCTTGGAATTACTACGAGTTCTCCTTATTTCACGTCGAGGATTTTGTATTTCATCTTTCCTTTCGGAGTCTCGAAGGTGAATTGCTCCCCCTTCTTCTTGCCCATGAGGGCGGAGCCCAAAGGCGAGAGGTGCGAGAGGCGGCGTTTCTGCATGTCAGCCTCCTCAGAGCCCACCACTTCGTATTGGTGCGGATCTTTGTCCCCTTCCTTGCAAATCACAACCGTTGACCCCAAGCCCACAGTGTCGCCTTCGCGGTGATCGACAATTGCTGCAGCCTGAATGATGGCTTCGAGTTTTGAGATGCGCTCTTCTGTTGCGGCCTGAAGTTCACGTGCCTCCTGGTACTCAGCATTTTCAGAGAGATCGCCGAGCGAACGAGCATACTCAAGGTTCTCCGCAATCTCCTTGCGGCGTTTTGTCTTCAAATATTCGAGTTCCTTCTTCAACTCCTCGAACTTCTCTCGCGTCAGATACTCTTTGTGCTCAGGCATAAGTTATATAGAAATTTTTTGTTGCGCTAATTGTATAGGACATGCCCCCAAAGTCAATTAACATCCGAGCTCAGTGTCCCTGGCGGTGGATTACTCTCGCCCTTTAAATAATACGGGCGCTCCACCGCCATCCAGTCGAGGAGCCGGCGCATCACAAAGATGCCGCCAACAAGGTTCTGCACCGGGCCGCGCTCCATAAGAATCACAAAGGCATACTTCGGTTTCTCATAGGGGAAGAACCCGACAGCCCAGGCGTTCACGTGAGCTTTTGCCGCGCCGATCTCTGCCGTTCCTGTTTTACCCGCAACAGCGACATCCGACATCATGAGTCCCCGCGCCGTGCCGTTCTGCTCAGTAACCGCCATGCGCATTCCCTCGCGCACGATGGAGAGCGTGCCCTGCGAGATATCAATCTGCTCTCGTACAACCGGATCATCCGTGACAAGAGAGGGTGTCACAAGCACACCGCCATTGGCGAGCGCTGCTATGCCGCGCACCGCCTGCAAGGGAGTGACCTGAAAACCATACTGGCCGATCGCTGTGTTGTACGTATCGCCCAGACGCCACTCGTCGTCGAACAGTTCCTTTTTCCACGCCGGAGTAGGAATCGTACCGGCCGGATTAGGAGCGAGATCAAACTGCACAGGCGACCCGAAGCCAAAGAGCCGCGTGTACTTTTCAATATTAGTGATGCCGAGACCCTTCTGATCTTTAAACCCGCCGCCGATCTGGAAGAAATAGACGTTTGAGGAGACAGCGAGTGCATGACGTAAATCCACATAGCCATGTGCCTTCCAGTCCTTGATAACGGAGACAGCGCCTGGATTGTACGGATTTGCGATAGTGAGCGCTCCGGTGCTCAAGATTTGCTTCGTGGGAGAGATGATCCCTTCTTCGAGCGCCGCAGCGGCAATGAAGGGCTTGATGATGGAGCCCGGTGTGTAGAGACCGGAGACCGCGCGGTTGAGAAAAGGCTTCCCTGAATCTTTGGTGTACGCCTCTACGGTTGTTGCAGTGCCCCCCGAAAGCAGCTCGGGACTGTACTCGGGATAGCTCGTCATCGCGAGGATATCTCCCGTTTCGACGTCCATGATAATGCCGGCGCCGCCAGTAAAGCCCGAGTCATTCGCACGCTCTTTAATAAGCTCATAGAGCCGCTCCTGAACACCGGCATCAATCGTGAGACGGAGATCACCGCCGCTCTCAGGCCGCTCAAAGGTGCTTTCAGATTCCACCACCGCAAGCGCGTTTGTTTCCACGATCTTGAGCCCATTCTTGCCCTGAAGCTGTGCGTCAAAAATCTTCTCAACACCATCCTTCCCCAGAAAAGATTCCTGGAAATAGAAGCCGGCACGGTCTTTAAGCGGGTACGTCACGTAACCCAAAACGTGCCCGAATCCTTCGGATGGACGATACACGCGCTGTGCAAAGTCAGCATACTGATCCGTGCGCTCGTTCCAGGCAAGTTTCTCACCCCGGCGGTCGTAGATAACACCGCGATCGGCAAATATGAGCGTGTGATCAAGGCGGTTGTTCTCGCTCTGGGCGACATAATCCTGACCGTGAGTGATCTGCAGATCCCAGACTTTGTAAAGAAATACGAGCGCTATCGCAAGACACCCCATACCGAAGAAGACGAGGGCGCGCTTTCCTAAAGGACGCTCGAGGTGACCTTCAAATTGGTCGCGGTCAAACGCAGGAAGATTGGAGGAATCAAGAAAAATCTCATCGGGCTCGATAAAATCGACGCGGCGATTGTATCGTCGTCCAAAGAATCTGCCCCAGCCACGCCCGCTCCCTCTCATTGTTGATAGAATACCAGACGTGGCTTGATGTATTCCACTAGGCAGAATAAGGCAGCAGAACCAAGCGTAAATACAAACGGTACGTTCATGAAACGAGGAATCGATGCCCCATACAGAAGGTCAATGATGAAGCCCCAGAAGATGATCTCGTAGGCACGCGCCGTAATGAGAAGCAACCCCATAAACGCTACTGAGAGCCACCACGGAAACAGAAAGACGCTCACAAGGAGACAGAGATTGAGAAAGAGGCGCAGCATAACTATTGAGGCAGATCCTCTGATGTCGTTGCTGATGCCGGTGTTGATGTAGCTCGCTGCGGCACAGGATCCTCAAAAGGAGGCTCTTCCGAAGCGTCGGTGATGACCTGTACCCACACGACGGACTGAAGGTTGAGCGGGTTCTTGAAGCGAATTGTTACAAAAGGGTCCGAGGGCGCCGCCTCTACAGATTCCACAGTAGCAAAGAGATGCGGATTCACGCCAGGGAGCACGACGCTGTCTCCTTCGTGCACTTCTATATCGCGCGGAAATTCTGCAATGAAACTGCCGCCTCCCTGCCCACGGGCCGTAACCGGCGTAAGCTGTGGTCCTACGAGCGCCGCTGTCTCAACGCCGGGAGCAGAGAAAAGAAGCACCTGGGCACTGCGGCCGTACACTTCGCTTATGGTCCCAATAACCACACTCCCTTCTACCACCACACGATCGCCGACAGCAGCCGTATGCTCTCCTAGATCAATCAAAAAGGTGTCATAGGGCGTTTGCGGTGGCCGCCCAAGCACTGACGCGAGCACCGCGGACTCATAGGCTTGCCGTCCCAGAAGACCCTTCAGGTGCTGATTTTCATTCTCAAGAATGCTGAAGCGGCGAAGAACGATTTCAGCGTGTGACGCACGCTCACGCAGCGCTTCCACTTCTTCGATGAGCGCTGCTTTAGATTTCATGTGAAGCGGTACCGTCTCAAGCGCTTCCACTCCGGCCTGCTCAACAGTCCACAGTGGAGCGCCGAGCGCCATGACGCGAGCACGCAGGGAGGGAGAGAAAAAGAAAAGTGCTGTGCTGAGTATTACGGTAAGAAAGAGGCCGATGAGAATCGGCCGCCCCGACGGCGACGCTTTCTTTCTATGTAGTAACGAGTATTCCTTCATCATCACCTGTAATTAAGATGTCCCGGTACTTCTCCAGATTCTCGAGAATAACGCCCGTGCCGCGCACGACAGCCGTCAGCGGATCGTCGGCCACATGCACAGGAAGCTTGAGAATATCTTCAAGGAGTTCCGGCATACCGCGAATGAGCGCTCCGCCGCCGGTTAAATACGCACCCTCGCGCATCACGTCAGAGAGAATCTCGGGTGGCGTGGTTTCCAAAACCTCCCGCGTCGCATCGATGATCTGGTCGATGGAGTGCGAGATGGCTTCACGAATATCCGCATCGGTTAAAACCACCTCGCGCGGAAGTCCAGTGATAAGGTCGCGGCCGCGCACCGTGGCTTCAATGGGCTGCGGGCCTTCAAGAATAGAGGCGACTGCAATCTTCAAGTCCTCGGCCGTTTTCTCTCCCACCAAGATTTTAAACTCGCTGCGGATATAGGAGATGATGTCGGCGTTGAGCTTGTCCCCCGCGATCCGCACATTCCTCGAGCGAACCACGCCGCCGAGCGTGATGACCGCGATATCACAGGTGCCGCCGCCTATGTCGATGATCATACTGCCCCTCGCTTCGTGAATCGGAAGCTTGATACCGATCGCCGCCGCCATCGGCTCCTCGATAATGTGCACCTCGCGCGCGCCGGCGTTTCTCGCCGCGTCGCGCACTGCACGAATCTCCACGTTGGTTATGCCCGACGGCACGCCAATGACCACACGCGGGCCCAGAAGCTTACGTTCTGTCCCCTGAGCTTTGTTTAAAAGATAGGCGAGCATCTCCTCGGTCACCTCGAAGTCGGAGATTACACCATCGACAAGCGGCCGCACCGCCGTGATGTGCGGCGGTGTTCGCCCCAGCATATCCTTAGCCTGGGTGCCCACGGCAACGACACGACCGGTCTTCTGATTCACGGCAACCACCGAGGGCTCGGTCACCACCACCCCCTTCCCCTTCACGTAAACCAAGGTGTTTGCCGTTCCAAGATCGATACCAATATCACTTGAAAGTGTCGTGTAAAATTTTTGCTTCAGTCCTTCAAACATGATTCCCTTCTTCCTGCATCAATGCGAATACCGCCTCCTCCGTGCTCATAACAGTCTCGTTCTTGGCGCGATCCAAAATCTCAATTTTTCTTTCAGCCAGGTTGCGATCGCTTACCACTACGCGATATGGAATGCCGATAAGGTCTGCATCGACGAACTTCTCTCCAGCCCGAAGATCGCGGTCATCGTAGAGTACTTCAATACCTGCTGCCGTAAGTTTCTTGTAGAGCTCCTCTGCCCATGCTTTCGTCTCGCTATTCTGAGCAGACACTTCAACCAAGTGGATCTGAAACGGCGCAATCGCACGCGGCCAGAGAATACCCTTCTCGTCCGAATAGATCTCCGCAACCGTTGCCATGAGGCGCCCCGGTCCAATGCCGTAACTGCCCATGATGACGGGCACGTCAGCGCCGCTTTCATCCTTAAACGTGAGCCCGAGAGCATCTGAAAAACGGGTTCCCAGCGAGAAGATGTTACCCACCTCAATGGCCTTACGCTCCAGAAGCTCCTCGCGAAGAAGTCCCAGATCTTTGAGCACGGAATCCTCAAGCACTTCCTTGTTAACCGCAATTCGCTTCTCGGGCGCCACGTAAATAGTGTCCTCGCCGCTATCGCACACCGTTTGAAATTCGTGACTGTACTTGCTAAAGGCTCCGCCGCTTGCAAAGGTTCTGTAGGTCACGTGGCTCAGTCCGACGCGGTCAAAGATTTTTGCGTAAGCCTCGGCGCACTTCTCATAGAAGGCCTGGTGTTCCTCCTCTGTTCGCGAGAATGAGTAGAGATCTTTCATCACAAACTCCCGTGTCCGCATGAGACCGCTCTTGGCGCGCAGCTCATTTCGAAACTTTGTCTGAAACTGGTAAGCGTAGAACGGCAAATCCCGATACGAGGAGACATGGTCGCGCATGATCATCGTCGCAACTTCCTCATGCGTCCACCCCAGGCCCACCTCGCCCCCGGCACTGAGTTCTGATTTGAACCAGACATCCACCTTCTCGTCGCTCCAACGGTCTGTCTTTTTCCAGAGCTCCGGATCCTGCAGCGCTGCGAAATGCAGTTCCTGCCCTCCAATACAATTCATCTCCTCACGGATAACCTCGACGATTTTATTGAAAACACGGAGGCCAAGCGGCAGGTAGGAGTACACGCCGGCCATTTCCTTATGAATAAATCCTGCACGTAGGAGAAGCTGTGCATTTTGCGAGACTTCATCCTTGGGAGCCTCCTTCCTCGTCTTCGTGAAAAGTTTAGATTGCTTCATCCCCGTAATCTTACTTCACGGCTTAATTTCAGGCAAAAAGCGACTTATACCTTAGTTTGACAGAATATACTACCCAATGTAGAAATGCCTTCAGCAACTCTTTCAGGAAAGGAGCACGCCATGTCACTACCTCCGGGCTTAATCGGTCGAGTGCAGGGTGGCAAGTTACCCGTACTTGCGGACTTCACCAACTGCATCGATCTGGGTCTCATCATCCGTTTTGAAGAGCCCCTACGACTGCGAAGAAAAACCTTCACGGGTGACGTAATTTTCCACCCTGTTGGCAGAGCAGTTAACCCCTATAGGGCGCAACGGCATTTCTTCCGCGGCACCCTGCTCCTTTTCAGTCCTCACGGTCACCGACAGGACATGCAAGTGATTATAGAGGTTGTGCTCACCCATAATCAAAAAAGCACGGAGCGCATCGACATCTTTGATGCTGCAATGTTCTACCAATGACTCAAACCCCACACCGACGGTGTGGGGTTTTGCTTTACATAAAGAGCTTTGCGATGTCGCTCACCGTAACGGCGAGCATGAGGAATATGAGAAAAACGAAGCCTACGGTGTTTGCCGTCTGTGCGACAGCGGGCTTTATCGCTTTTCCGCGGATGGCCTCAACAATAACAAAGAGTAGCCGACCGCCATCAAGCGCGGGGATCGGCAGAAGATTAATCACCGCGAGATGAAGCGATATCACCGCAGTAAACGTGATGAGCGAGACAAAGCCAAACTCCGCGGCATCCCCTACGAGACTCACAATACCCACGGGGCCCGCTACTTGAGAGAGATCGGCATTAAAGGTGAGCGCGTTTACAAAGAATGCAAGGATGGCTCCGGTAATGATGCCGAAGTACTGCACCGTCTGTACACCTGCCTCATAGAGCGCGAGGTGAGGCGGAAGCGTGAGCGTTCCCACCGTGCCCATAGAGATACCGAGCGCAGGGCGCTCCGGTGAGCCCGGAACAATGCCAGTCGTGGGCGTGAGCTCAATCGTCGTTGCTTCTTCTCCCCGCTCGATACTCATGAGAATGGTGTCCCCTTCGTGGCCTTCCACAAAGCTGATGACATTCTCTGCCGTGAGATCCATGACAGCACTCTTATCGGAACTGACACCCGTGATCCTGTCGCCGCTTAAAAGCCCCGCGGCCTCAGCAGGAGAATCCGGAAGCACCTGAAGCACGGTAAGCGCGGGATCTTCCACCGTGCGCCCCACGCTCTCATCGGCACTTGCCGGAACGCCGGCCATGAAAGCGACCGCAAAGAGAAGCCACGCCGCAATCACGTTCATCCCCACGCCGGCAACGAGGACAAGCGCCTGCACGTACCACGGTTTCGAAATGAGCGAGCGAGCGCGATCCGGGTGCTCCGGCGGCACGTCCTGCGGATCCTCACCGAAGATTTTCACGAATCCGCCAAACGGCAGCCAGTTGAGCGTGTAGTCCGTGCCGTTCTTGCGGAAAAAGGTCCACGCGCGCGGCGGAAAACCGATGCCGAACTCATCGACACGGATACCGGCACGCTTTGCCGTTATGAAGTGGCCCCACTCATGCACGATGATGAGCGCGAGCAGTATGACAATGAAAATAATAATAGACATGGGTTACATGCTGTGCCCAGCGCTAGGAATTGAGCTCCACTCGTTTCTTCTCCGCAACCTCTTCAACTTTCTTGTTTCCTTCGTCCACGAGCTTTTGCATCGCTTCCTTGTAGATGAATTTCTCGTTCTCGGAGATCTCCTTCGTGCGGGTCTTTTCCTGTATGTCATCCCACACCGTGTCCCGCGCCTTGCGGATCGAGACCCGCGCATCCTCAAGCTTTGTACTCACCACCTTAAGGAGCTGTTCGCGGCGCTCTGAGGTCAAATCCGGAAAGATGACACGCAAACCCTTGTCATCGACAGCAACAGAGACACCGAGGTTGCTTGCGGTAATCGCCCGCTCAATCTCTTTGCTCTGTGAGACGTCATACGGCGTTATGCGCACCGTCCGCGCGTCTTCCACACCCATCGAGGCAACCTGATTTATTGCCATGCGGGCGCCATAGGCTTCCACCTGCACGTTATCAAGGAGTGCTGGTGTCGCCCGCCCAGTGCGGATACCTGAGTATTCGCGCTCGAGCCACTCTTTGGCTTCCGCCAGTTCCTCCTTCAGCTTCTTAAAATCGTAGGCCATAGATATGAAGACTGTATCAAAAATCTCCCGAAATCTCTATGTGAACGAAAATATTGACTATACAGCTGTTTTATGCTATTATGTTATACGGTAGTTCCCAAAAACTCCAAACGCCAAGGAGACTGGCAATGTCGAAGGAAAAGAAGAATCGCGGTCACGAAGGACGTGCCAACTCGGGTCGACGAGTCGTCGGCGAGAACTGGGAAGATCAGATCCAGGCTGACCGGAAGCGTGACGCGGACGAAGTCGACGCCAAGATCGAAAAGGAATTCGGCCCCGAGGACTGAACTCATCCACCACTCACGATGGAGAAACCACTCCGTGTGGGTGGTTTTCTTTTTCTTTTTATCTCGCGGGAAGCGTGAGCGCTAAGTGTTCGAGGATGAGTTTGAGCGAAGAGGAGCGATCGGGAATGTACGTGCGTACCTGAGCGAGGCGCTTAAGTGCTACGGTACGCTCCTCTCCCTGCCGTGAGTACAGTATCTCCTCAAGGCCGTTTACCAAATGCGTTGCCCCAGCCTTGTCCTTTCCCTCAACGATTTTCGCTACGATCTCGAGGCGTTCCGCAGGAGAAGCCTTGAGGAATTTCTGTGCTGCGGAAGTATTTACATCACGCTCCTCTCCCTTCTTTAGAAGATATAGCCGCGAGCGCAGCGTGGGCAAAAGCTGTGTATGCGACGGTACGATCAAAAAGAACGTCGTCTGCGCCGGCGGATCTTCAAAAAGCTTCAAAAGCGCATTCTGAGCCTCATGGGTAAGTGTCTGACAGCCCGCGATGAAGAACTTGCCGGTTGCGCCAAGCGCTTTGCGGTGCGCCGAAGCGTCGAGGCTCCGACTCTCGTCGATTCCAAATGTCTCGTGATAGAGAAACTGCACATCCGGATTCCCCACAACGCGGAATCCGCAGTCGCTTTCCAAAAATGCAACGACTTCTCCCCTGACAAGTTCGTACAGGCCCTCGATACCGTAGGCGTGGTGAAGTGTCTGTGATCGCTTATACGTACTACGAAGGTGATCCATCCCTAACCATGAACGATGAATAAATCTGTGCGAGTACGACAAGAAGCGAGAGCACAATCGGTCCCAGGATGAAACCGACGGGACCAAAGAGGCCGATACCGCCAAGTACAGAGAGGAGAATAAAGAGCGGATGGATCTGCACTCCGCGGCCGATGAAATAGGGTCCAAGGAAATTGTCGATGAGCCCCACCGCAACAATGCCCCAGAGAATGAGCCCAATCGCCGGTCCCATACTTCCCACCAGAAACAGGTAGAGAACGGCAGGAGCAATAATAAGCGCTGTTCCCACGCTCGGAATAAGAGCGGCGATGCCGGCGAGCGCTCCCCAGAGAACCGGATTGGGCACTCCAAAGAGAAAGAACCCGAGCCCGGTCATAAAACCCTGCACGAGCGCAATGAAGAGCGATCCCTTCACCACGGAATTGATCGTGAGTTTGAGGCGTTCAAAAATCTGCGAATCGTACGCATCCCGCAGAGGAGAGTAGCTCATGAGCATGTCGCGGAAACGATGACCGTCCTTGAGGAAGTAGTAGAAGGCAATGAGCGAAAGGAGGATGGAGAAGATCACCTGCGCTGTACCGGCGAATATGGAGCCAAGGCTCTGCGTTACGGTACCAAGCGCCTGCTCAGCGTACTGACGAATATTGAGCTCAAATCCGGGTACGTAGCGATTCGCAAACACTTCCACGGCGTTGATCGCCCCGGCCAGATCCGTTGTGCCGCTGCTCAAGTTGATGAAACTGGAGCGCGCCTCTTCAAAGACCATGTAGCTGAAGAACCCCACGGGCACAACCACAAGCAGTATCACCATGAGCACGACGACAAACGCCGCCAGCGACCGGTGAGAAATACCCCCGACACGCTCGACCCAAGCAAGTGTCGGCTGAAAGATGACGGCAAATACGCCGGCAAGCGCCAAGGGCGCCAGAAACGGCAGGAACAGGAAGAGCGCGAGACCGAGGACAGCGAGAAATAGGAAGAGAAAGAAGTAGACTTCGACTTTATTTGCTGACATGGAGTGCTGTGTTAGTGATCTCAGTATAGCATTTCCATTATGCATGAGCTCCGAATAATTCTGGCCGTGTGCGCAGATGTTCCACGAAGGAATCGAAGTAGGGCTTCACTTCAGGGGAACACTCCACGATTTCCCGTTTAGCTGTAATGATCATATCTAAACTCACCCTCTTCTCCTTCCAGAAACGCCCTCCGTCCACATAGATGCAGAGCATGGGGTGCAGCTTGTCGAGCGCCCGCACAAAGCGACTCTCCGCAGTATCCTGCCGCTCGTACTCCGCAATCAGAGTATGCAGTTCACTAAAATCAGGAAACTCGAGGGCAAGCCGCTGTGCCGCCTTCCCTTCCCGCTCATGCTTTGTCTTTCTTGCCTCCTCGTCATAGATATACGTGTCTCCTGCATAGACCTCTACAAGATCATGAACGAGGGCATACTTGATTACTAAATCTTTGTTAAGCGACAATTTGTCCTTCTCAATGAGATACCACGCGAGCATCGTGAGCATATAGCTATGCTCAACATCATTCTCATTGCGCTCTGTGCCAGGGACCCGCATAACACGTTCAATTCGCTGATATTGAAGGAGTAGATCGTTGAATCGCTGCAGTGCCTCCAGGGCCATGGCTACTTCTTAGCGATCACACTGCGCTTATAAGTTTCGAGGTGTTTGAGGGCTACACCCGTGCCGCGAGCAACACAGAACTGCGCGTCGTTGGCAAGCACTGCCTTCACGCCCGTCCTGCGAAAGACGAGTTCAGGAAAATTGCGAAGCTGTGAGGAGCCGCCGGTCATGATGATGCCGTAGTCGATGATGTCGGCGGCAAGCTCAGGCGGCGTCTCCTGAAGCACATCCTTAATGGCTTTGATCATCTCACGCAGTTCACGTGTTACGGCTTTCACAATTTCATTGGTCTTAACCTCCGCTGAGCGCGGAAGCCCTGTAAGAAAATCTCTCCCTTTCACTGTCATCGTAAACTCCTCCTCGATCTGCACCGCCGAGCCCACCTGTATCTTTATGTTCTCTGCCATCTTGTCTCCGATGGCGAGATTAAACGTTCTCTTTATATACTCAGCGATCGCATGGTCGAGACGATTGCCCGCACACTTAACCGACGTTGCGGCCACGATGCCTCCCAGAGAAATCACAGCAACATCGATCGTTCCTCCGCCGATGTCGACAATCATATGCCCCCGCGCTTCATGGATGGGAATGCCGGCGCCAATGGCGGCCAAGATGGGCTCCTTCACCACAAACGCCTCTTTTGCTCCTGCGCGAATGGCAGCCTCTACCACGGCACGCCGCTCGGTTGAGGTAACACCTGCGGGCACAGAAACCATCACCTCAGGCTTAAAGAGATTCCACTTCCCCAAAGCCTTTCGCATGTAGTAGCGCAGCATCGCTTCCGTAACGCGGTAGTCTGCGATAACACCATCCTTCATGGGACGATACGCAATAATGTTATCGGGCGTTCTGCCGATCATTTCCTTTGCCTCAGATCCTACGGCGAGGATCTTGTTGCCGTCTTGAGAAACTGCAACGACTGAGGGCTCATTGAGTACAATCCCCCTCCCCGGTACATAGACGAGCACTGTCGTCGTACCTAAATCAATCCCCAATTTCGGCGCAAAGCTCCACATGTGGACCTATAGTAATCGTTTGCAGCAGATTTGGCGAGAAATAATAAAAGAACGACCTTCTTGACGAAGAAGGTCGTTCACACTTATGGGAGGATCCAGCGGACCACCACTACTAGCCACATAGGAGAAAGGAAGGCTGCTGCTCCCCAAAGGAATAACGAAGCGGTCAATGCTCCTGAAGTACTCGAAGAAGCGCCACTACTACGCACCCTTCGCTCCAAACGGGCCAGAAGAAGACAGACGGCGGCAATAGTCATCACCGTTATTACCAGCACTCCCTTAAAGGGTAGAAAGCCGAGAAAAAGGCCTATCGCAGCAACCACAACACCCAGATAGTCGAGACGAGTGTTACTCAAGTCAAAAGTCATGGGACACTCCTTCATCTTCCTTCCGCCAAGGTAACAGAACGCTTTTTCAGTATCAACTTCTTCGCATGCTATACTCTTCCCGATGACCACAAAGACTCGAGCTTCCGACAGCTATAAGACGAGCGTGCGCCTCACTGAGGCGATGAGCTTTGAGATAGACGGCGGCAAGAAACTCTCGGGAAAAATCTCCGTAAACTCCTCCAAAAACGGCGCCATGGGACTTCTGTGCGCCGCCCTGCTGAATAAAGGAACAACGACCTTGCGATCAGTGCCTAAGATTGAAGAGGTGCACCGCATGATCGAAGTCCTTCTTTCAATTGGCGTCTCCGTGGTCTGGCACGGGCGAGATCTTATCATCACTCCCCCTAAGCGCATCTCCTTAGAGACCATCAACCGTGTCTCTGCAACGCGCACGCGGAGCATCATTATGTTCCTCGGACCCCTCATTCATCACTTCAAGACATTTACCCTACCGCTTTCCGGCGGCTGCACCTTGGGAAGCCGCACCGTTCGCCCTCATTTATATGCGCTTGAGAACTTCGGCGTCCGTATTGAGACCAAAAGCGACCGCTACATCGTCTCGAACAAAGGACTGAGAGCCGCAGAAGTGGTCATGTACGAAGCAGGCGACACTGCGACGGAGAACGCCATCATGGCAGCAGCACTCATCCCCGGCACCAGCGTCATTAAATACGCCTCGGCCAACTATCAGGTACAGGATCTCTGCTTCTTCCTCGAAAAAGCCGGAGTAAAGATTGAGGGCATCGGCACAACAACCCTCACGATTCATGGTGTAAAAGAGATCAGCACCGATCTTGAATACACGATAAGCGAGGACCCAACGGATGCGATGTTCTTCCTGGCAGCCGCCATTCTCACCAATTCTTCCATCACGATTGAGCGCGCGCCCATCGAATTTCTTGAGCTCGAACTCCTCCAGCTCCAGAAGATGGGCTTCAAGTACAAGATCATGAAGCGATACCTCGCGCAGAATGGAAAAACCAAATTGGTTGATATAAAAACATTCCCTTCAAAGCTCGTGGCGCCCCCAGAGAAAGTCACCGCCCGCCCCTACCCGGGCCCTAATATGGACAACCTCCCCTTCTTCGCCGTGATTGCCACACAGGCACAGGGACAGACACTCATCCACGACTGGATGTACGAGAAGCGCGCCATCTACTACACCGAGCTCGACAAATTGGGGGCTGAAACCGTCCTCGCTGACCCACACCGCATCTTTATCACCGGCCCCACCAAGCTTAAGGCTGCAGAGCTCGTCTGCCCGCCGGCACTTCGCCCTGCAACTATCATTTTGATCGCTATGCTTGCCGCCCCCGGCCACTCCATTCTTCGCAATGTCTACAGCATCAGCCGCGGTTATGAGGACCTCGTCGAGAAACTTCAGAGTCTTGGAGCATCCGTCCGCATTCTTAAGTAGGATTGACTTTACCCAGACTTTGTAACATATTTTAGAAAGAGCCAACGAGCTCTTTTTTGTTTTTCAGGAGTCAGAGGAGGTTATCCATGAGTAAGGACTTTTTCAGTACACTCGCTGAAATTGCCACTCGGCAGACTGAAGTGTCCGAGAATGAGCAGTTTGCGCCGATTAACAGCGCCCCCCGGAGTTCAGAGATTATCGGAAGACTTCCTCCATCACTGCAACATCTGTATGTTTTCCTAGGAAAACTACTGCGAGAGGCGCTGGAGGTAAGATCTACTCAGGAGAAGTACCTGGCCCAGTATAGATTGGGCGTCGCCCGGGATGTACTGCGCTTGAGCCTAGAAGAGCTCTACCCCCCGCGACAACTTCCTTTGCAGGGAATTCACGCCTTAGAGACCAGCACGGGCATTGCAAAGGGGTGGCAGGTATTTCGCCATTATGGAGTTCCAATTCCTCTGGAGCGGGTGACACCCCTTACAATGATGATCGAGGAAGACACCGGCATCGTCGACAAATCTCTCATTCCTCACCAGCGTCGTCATCCATTTGACGTTCACTGAGAACAACCTCAACCGCAGCAAGGTTCAGCCTTCTGCGGTTTTTGCTTTAGAAAACACAGATCATTTCTAACTCTTCGTCAACTTTTACAATCCCCGCCCTTTTTGAGAGGATGTGGGCATGCAACCGATACTTCATAATCGCAACATCCTACTGGCACTCATTGGAGGACTTCTCGTCGGAGGCGCGCTTGGCTTTCTCGTACTCGCTCCCACCGCAAGCAGAATAACGTTGAAGAATATTCCTGAAGGCTCAACAATTTACCTCGATAACACCGTACAGGCCTCGCGCGGCGGTCAGATCACTCTCAAGCGCCTCACACCGGGCGAGCACACGCTCCTTGTCGCCCGTGACGGCTACTGGCCCTGGGCAAAGCACATAACCGTAGGACGTGGCGAGAACCTTGAAATGGTAGTCTTTTCCTTCCCCGTAGCTTCAGAACTAACGCCAGCTACGGTAGCACCGGCGCAAACAGAGCGCGTCCGAGCTGAGATGACACAGCTCCCGACACGCGAAGAACCCCTGTTCTCCGATGACGAGAGCACAGCTGTGTGGGTGGAGGGGCGAAATATCGTTGCCTCGTGGCGCGACCGACGCGACCGCCTGCCCGGATACTTCTGTAATCCGGACTGCCGCACGCGCATGACTGTCTTTACCGGCCAAGTCCCGATCCGCAGCGTGTCCTTCTATGGCACGCGCAATGATGTCCTCCTCGTTGCAGCTGAAAACGGCATCTTCGGCCTTGAGCTTGATATGCGCGGCACCCAGAACTTCCAGCCGCTCTACAGCGGCACCTCGCCCATCTTCAGCCTCAACGACGATGCGCTGGGTATCCTGGTCTACGACACTAATCCCAAGACGACCGGCTTCTTTGGGATAGATTTTGAGTAGTTCGCTCACACAGCTCTCTGATCCTTTCTTCTGCCACAGGAGTACTTCCGTTTTCTAGGCCCTGCGCTTAAGAAAAGCAGATCATGTACATCCTCCATATCATTCCCATCTCACGAGCCATGTCTCGTGAACGGCTCACGTACTGGAGCCCTGAGAACGTCCTCCTGGGCGCTGTTGTTCACGTACCACTGCGCAGCCGCGAGATCCCCGGCATTGTCGTTAAGGCAGAGCCTGCAGCCGATGTGAAGTCAGAAGTACGCAGTTCTGAATTTCGCCTGCGAAAGATAACCGACCGCACCACAGTGCCGCTGTTTTCGCCTGCGCTCATAGAAGCTGCCGAGCAGACGGCCATCCACACAGCGAGCACCACCGGTGCCGTACTGGGAGCACTCCTGCCTGCCCCCCTGCTTGAAAATATTGAGAACCTCGCTTTAAATCCCGATCGCTGGAAGAGCGACGTACGCAGCGGAGTGCTTTCTGAAGAGCTCGTTTTTCAGTCCGAAGAAGAGGACCGTCTCACACGTTACAAGAGCCTCATTCGTGAATCCTTCGCGCGCGGAGAATCCGTTTACCTCTGCGTCCCCACTATCGTGGACGTGGAACACTTAGAAGAAGCGCTCGGCCGTGGAATTGAGGAATATACCGTCCTCCTTCACAGCGGACTTTCCAAGAAACAAGCGCGGGAAAATCTTTCCAAAATCATGCACAATGAGCACCCCGTGCTCATTGTGGGAACTGGCTCGTACATCACCGCTGAGCGGCCGGATATAAAAACGATCATCATCGAGCGTGAAAACTCACGTGCTTACAAACTGCCGGCTCGCCCCTACATCGACCTCAGGTATTTCATTGAAGCCTACGCGAAGACCCGTAAGATCCGCCTTATCTTCGGCGGACTGCCGTTGCGCATCGAAACACTCTGGCGCTACGAAGCGCACGAGCTCTCGGACTTGATGCCTCCCATGATGAGACTACTCAACGGCGCACCCCACGCCGTTATCGACATGCGCGAAAAGAAGGACCGACTCCCCGGCAAAGCGACGGGATCGGAGTTTGAAGTGTTAAGTTCTGAGGTCAAAGAGATGCTCGCGCACGCCATAGAGCACGGCGACCGGTGCCTCCTGTTTGTTGCCCGCCGCGGCCTCGCTCCTCTCACTGTCTGCCAGGACTGCGGCTCGGTGGTTCGCGGCACACATGATGATGCACCGATGGTGCTCCATCGGAGTCCAAGTGGCAACGTCTTCGTATCCCACGTGACCGGAGAGGTACGCGATGCGCACGAGCGTTGCAAGGTCTGCCAAAGCTGGCGCCTCGAGGCCTTGGGCATCGGCGTGGAGCGAGTGGAGGCAGAACTCGAAGCGGCTTTTCCCGCACTTAAGCTCTTTCGCGTTGACCAGGATGCGGCGGCGACTCACAAGCAGACAAGATCTGCGCTCAGGAAATTCTACGCAACGCCGGGTTCAGCGCTCATCGCAACGGAACGAGTGCTTGCTTACCTAAGCGACAGCGTCGAGCACAGCGCGGTGATCTCCATCGACTCCCTCCTCTCGCTCCCCGAGTGGAAAGTCTCCGAACGCACGTTCTCCCTGCTTCTGAAGATCAGGGCTATTACGCAAAAAAGCTATCTGGTGCAGACCCGCAAAGCTGACCAGAGTATCATCGTGCAAGCGCTCAAAGGAAATGTTGGGGAATTCTATCGAAATGAGATAGCTCTTCGCGAAGCGCTCGGTTATCCGCCCTTTACCGTCCTTATCAAGTTCTCCATCGTGGGGACGCTCGCGCGCAGCACCGAGGAGCTGCAGAAGCTTCTCACATATCTCGAACCCTTTGGCATCGAGCCCTATCCTGCGCCTCTCCATGTCGGAAGAAATCGCTACGCCTGCCACGCACTCATCCGCGTAGAGCGCACCTCATGGCCGGATGCAAAACTGCTGAGCCGACTCACGGAGCTACCCCCCTACATCGCCGTAGACGTAAACCCTGAGCATCTCCTGTAAGATTTGTTTGACCCAAGCGCGCTCTCATAGTAGCGTTTTCAGTACGTCATGAGCCCTGCCAAAAAAACAGCCGCATTTCCGCCTATCATGCAGGATGGAAGCCCTATCCTTAGAGATACGGCCAAGGAAGTACCCGTCGAGAGCATCACTTCCCCCAAGATCAAGAAAATCCTCAAGGAGATGGCAGCTGCTATCGCCTCGCGCGATGACGCCGTCGCTATCGCTGCACCTCAGCTCGGATATCCCCTGCGGATGTTCATGGTATCCGGAAAAATCTTCGCCGACGACACTGAGGCGGATGAGGGAGGTGCAACCTACGCCGCACGGAATTTTGTGTTCATAAATCCCCGCATCACTAAACTCTCAAAGAAAAAAGAATCCATGGAGGAAGGGTGTCTGTCCGTTGACCGCCTCTATGGTATGGTGCGCCGCTCACAGAAAGCTACGGTGCGCGCTCACGACGAGCACGGCAACGCATTTGAGTGGGGCGGCAGCGGCCTCTTGGCTCAGATCTTCCAGCATGAAGTGGATCACTTAAACGGCATTCTCTTCATCGATTCAGCTAAAGATGTCAGAAAAGTTTCTGAGAAAGAAGCCATCTCTCTCGCTGAAGGCTCTACTAAATAACTGGAATTATGCCTCCTAAGTTTATCTTCTTCGGCACACCGCAGTTTGCAGTCCACGTTCTTGAAGCATTAAAGGCCGCAGATCTCCTTCCGGCAGCAATCGTCACCGCACCGGACAAACCCCGAGGACGCGGTCTTGAGGTAACCCCGCCTGAAGTAAAGGTGTGGGGTGAGGAGCACGCGATCGATGTACTCCAGCCGGAGAAACTCAAGGACGAGGTATTTTTGGGAGAACTCCGCAATACGGACTGGGATTTCTTTGTCGTTGCCGCCTACGGAAAGCTCCTTCCCAAGGAGCTTTTGGATATCCCCCATAAAGGAACGCTTAACGTGCATCCTTCCCTCTTGCCTCGGTTCCGGGGCGCCTCCCCGATCCAATCGCAGATTCTTGCCGATGAACGGAAGACGGGCGTTACCATCATGCTCATCGATGAGGAGATGGACCACGGCCCCATTGTCGCACAGGCAAGCATTGAGCCTGACCCGTGGCCGCTCTCCTACCTCATGCTCGAGGAGCTTCTTGCAACCGAAGGCGGCCGTCTCTTGGCCGAGGTTATCCCAGAGTGGCAGAAAGGGATGCTCACCCCCGAGCCTCAACGGCACGAGGATGCGACGTATACGAAGAAAATCACCAAGGAAGACGGCCGTATTGATCCTATTGGCGACGCATATACCAATTATCTAAAATTCTGCGCCTACAATCCCTGGCCAGGCGTCTTTTTCTTTGACGGCGATACACGCGTGAAGATCACTGATGCGCAGTTTGAGGACAATACTTTTAAAATCCTTAAAGTGACTCCTGAAGGAAAGCGTGAAATGCTGTATACCGACTACCTGCGTCAACACACATCGTAGCCATCAGTATTTTTTCTCAAAGGTGTTCTCATATATGAGAACACCTTTGAGATATCTCTACAAAAACCATTTCATATATGAAATGGTTTTTACAACACAATATGCGCGTCTCTTTAGCCCTTCTTCCTGAAACGGCGTATATATTCTTTCATGCTCGCACTGCGGGAGCCTATGCCGCGGGTAAATTCCTTGAGCTGATTACCGCCCCAGCGCAGGAGCGTCAGCCGCTTGTCCTTATATCGGCGCAACTCCTTCAGCATCTCCTCCTGAGCGAGATCGATGGCGCTGAAGACCGTCTCACCTTCCTCTGAGACGCGGAAGAAGCCATGAGGCGCCTCAAGCGTGATCTCGGCGCGAAAGACCTCCCCCTTGCTGTGATGCCTGTCGCGCGCAAGCTCAACACCGCCGCGCACCGCATCCGTATCGTCAATAAACTTTGTGAAAGCGGCAACCTTTTTATCTAAATAGTCCGAGATTGAATCCGTGAGCTCAAAGTGCGTGGCTTTAACATTGAAATTCATAGACAGCGCGCTTAGTTAGTAACCTCTAGGATCTTTGATGGTGTGTGATGCCCCGAAATGATGCGCACGTGAGCCTCAGACACCTGGAGATGAGAAGCGACGAGCTCCCGCACTCGCATATTCGCCTGATTCCGCTGCGTCCTTGCCCGAACGTGGACCATGAGCCTACCCTGTTTGCCCGCGGTGATACGGTCCTGCTTCGCTCCCGTTACAACGGAGACCTTTACGAGTGTCCTCTCACCGCCTCTCTTCTTTGCCATAGTGCTCATCGAGGTAGTGAAGGATGAGGTCGGAATCATAGAGCTCAACTTCGTGAGCGTCATCGACAAGAAACGGGACCTGGACGCGTCCGCCGCGCTCCATGAGCTCCGTTTCGTTCTTTGGATCATCATCAATGAACTTTTTCGTAACAGCGAGTCCAAGAGCATCAACCTGTGCCAAGACTGCCGCCGAATAACCGCAATTATGCCGCACAAAGAGCGTAAGTGGTGATGGTGTCATGACACCATTGTACGCCACTCATCTACCATGCGCGATCATAACGCCCCACAAGCTGTGTACGCGCAAGCTCATGCCCCTCCATGGCCTGAAGCACCTCGGCCTTACCGCTCTCTGGCGGGAGCGCAAGCTCAGTATCGAGCGCATAGAGCGTAAAGACGTACCGGTGCTCCCTATCCGGCGGGCACGGTCCGCCGTAATCGTTACGTCCCCAGGAGTTCGTGCCGATGATCGCATCGGTGGGGAGCGCGCCTTCAAGAATCTCATTTGTCTGCGGCGGAATGTTATAGAGAATCAAATGATCCCAGACTCCCGCAGGAGCATCCGGATCATCAACGATGAGTGCGAGCGATTTTGTACCAGGAGGCGCCCCCGTGATCGCAAGCGGCGGATTGATATCACCCCCATCGCAGGTATAGCGCACAGGAATAATCCCGCCCTCGTCAAAAGCGGGACTTGAGAGATAGAAAGTCTTTTCCATAGGAGATGTAGTTAGATCAGGGCTTGTGAGACGGGTCGTGAGAAGCCACGTACCTATAAAGAGGACCGTGAAAGCGAGACCTAAAAGCGCGTACGCCTTCCTCATAAGTTTAAGTATAAGCCCCGTAAGGAGAGATGAAAGACCTTTGCGAACGCTTCATTTTTAAGTAAAATGGCCTCTAGTTCTTAGACAGAACAATATTCCGCGGTAGCACAATGGTAGTGCAGCTCGCTGTGGCAAGGTTTTGGAGTGGTATACTTAGGTATGTATGCCGGAACGCCGAACCTATGCTGATCGCCGAGAGTACTTGAAAAAAGCCGTTTCTATGAGACGCAAACGTCTCAAGAGGATGGCTCGTGAGTACAAAGGTGGTAAATGCATGATCTGTGGTTACGATCGCTGTTTGGACGCACTGGATTTTCATCACCGAGATCCATCGAAGAAAGATTTTGGGCTTTCTGCGCATGGGATCACTCACTCCTGGGAGAAAATCCAAAAAGAAATTCAGAAATGCGTCTTAATTTGCGCAAATTGCCATAGAGAAGTTCATGCAGGCATAACGCAGCTTCCTAAGGAAACTTAGGTTGAAAAACGAGGTGAATTGCTGGAAACCCCCCATGGGGCAATCAGCAGCCAAGTCCGTTCCATCAGCTGATGGATACGGAAAGGTTCAGAGACTATCCTTTACGGAGTACTTGTATTACGTACCTGTCTGCGCAGGCAGGGCATGCTACGTAATACTGGGAAGCGCCTTGCACCCCCAACCACCAATCGTGGCGGGTGATGATATAGTCCATCCCTTTTGGCAACAGAAGGAGCAATGTAACGAGTTGGTTGTAGGTTCGAATCCTACCCGCGGAGCCTAGTTGGACGATGAGCTAATTCCAAGACGGTATCAAAGGGTTTTCGCAAGGAAAACTCTAGCTTTTTGCCGTCTACAGTTGGGTTCTGAAGTAAGAAGTTAAGAATTGAGCGTTTTTCTTGTATTTCAGAACTGTCGAATATCTCACCAATCCTGCGGGAGAGATTTAACACTGTGCCTACGTGGATATGGTACTGGTGGTCAGCCTTTGTGTATTCCTCCAATTCAACGTTCAGCTGATACTGTTTGTCTTTTAACTCCTGCAGCTTTTTGTCATAGTCATCCTTGGTAATTCCCAGAAGGAACTCGAGCCATGGATACAGGAGATGCGGGAAAAGTACCCTAATTTACAGATAGTTGGGACCGACGAGCAGGGTGAAAAAACTATCTACGAAGCTGACTTTAACAAGCCAACGATTCTGCTCGTGGGCAATGAAAAGCTTGGTCTCAGCGCTGCATACAAGACCTTGGCTGACAGCATGATTAAGATTCCTATGCAGGGCTCTGCAAGTTCCCTGAATGTTGCTGTAGCTACTTCTATTGTTCTTGCCGAGATCAGGCGGCAAAGACTCACCTAGAACACTAGGTTTAAAGTTCGAAAATTCTCGAGCAAGTGAAGATAGTATAATTTGCTAGAGTTAAGGCATGAATGGCCAACCACTAGAGACAGGAGTAATCGGCGGTCCTGAAAAACGGGACATTACTATTGTCGAGTACAATCCTGCATGGGTTGCGGAATTCGAAAAACACAAAAAGATCATCGCTGATGCACTGGGAAATACTGCGCTGCAAATTGAGCACATTGGTTCAACTTCAGTGCCAGAACTAGCTGCTAAACCAATCATCGACATCCTTGTGGTTGTTCCAGACGCAAGTGATGAATCGACCTACCTTCCTCAGCTCCAAAAGGTGGGGTACGTGCTGCGCGTACGGGAGCCAGACTTCCATGAACATCGAATGCTGCGGACGCCTAAGAAGGATGCTCACATTCATATCTATTCACCAAATTCTCCTGAGGTAGAACGGTACCTCGTATTTCGCGACGAGCTGCGACGTAATCCTGAAGCGTTCAAACGTTATGAGACACTGAAGCGAGAGTTGGCTGCCAAGTCATGGGCAGACATGAACGCATATGCTGCTGCGAAGACAAAGGTCATAGAAGACATCATTGCGTCAGCTCGTGGCTGAGGTCGCTAGGTAGGTGGAGCTGTCCTTGGGCCACATTTTTCATAGCTTTTGGCACCCCTTCCTCAGGTTCAAAGGAATCTTGACATACATCTATATATGATATATAATTCATTACGTCTAAACCGTTCTTTTAAAGCACGACTCCTTGTGAGCTTCCCTCTTCTGCAGGGCAGTTGATAAGGGGTCGTGGAAAAGCCGACTGCCTCGTCTGCCGAAAGCGGACGTAAAATCTCACATTGGAAAGCGTAAGGAGCTTCCCATGTACGATATGACTCTGCAGGCGCAGTACTCCCCGCATTGGGCAGTTATCTGCAATGAGTCGCTAGGTACGAATAGCACGGGCGGGCGGGACTTCTGGATCACGTTGCGTGGTCGCAATGACCGACTGTCCAACAAGTTCGTTGCAATGGGCATGGTGGATCGCGAAGGCAAACTCACTGTTTGTGAGTTCATGTGCCCCTTCCTCGTGGATTACATGGAGGCGATCATCGCTGCGGCGATGAACCGCTGGTCTGTGGACCAGGGGTACCTGCAGGAACTGGAACAGGAGGACATGGAAGGCCCACTGGCCGTCCTGCAACGGGTGGATCGTGGCTTCCTGGGCTACATGCCCGAGGAGCATCCGAGGATGTTTGTGGAGTACGAGGTGTCGGTGACCCGAAGGCGGGCTGTCGATCGTTTCTTCTTCGCTCAGACTCGGAAGACACTCGCTAAGCTACGCTCAGAGAAAGGAGAATCGACAGTTAGTGACGGCCACGAATACTTCGACCCACTAGGACAGCTGCAGGAGGCATAATCAGCCCCGCATCAAGAAGAGCCCCGTGCTCGCTTGGTGCGGGGTCTTTCTTTTTAAGTAAAACTTAATGCACCAAATTCCCTACCGATTTGTAGCCAATCCAGAGTTCTGAACTTGTCCAACGAGGGGAGCTGACAAAATACCCTTGCAGGCCGGGTCACGTTTGAAGACCCCCAGCAAGACTTCGAACTTGTGCTATATTCCGAGCATGAATTTGCCGAAACTCATTGTAGTATCTGGCCTCCCTGGGACAGGTAAAAGTACTCTGGCAGAAGCGCTGGCTAACAGACTCAACCTACCGGTATTTTCAGTAGATCCTATTGAATCTGCTGTTCTTAAAAGCGGTATCAAGAAGAGTTTCGAGACAGGATTAGCTGCCTATCTCGTGGCTGAAACGCTAGCGAGGGAACAGTTGAAACTGGGACTTTCCGTGATTATTGACGCTGTCAGTCCTGTGAAGGAAGCGCGAGACATGTGGGAAAATATATCCCACGAGTTGAAAGCTCGGCTCGTTCTCATAGAGTGTGTTTTGGACAAAAATTTACACAAACAAAGAATAGAAGCTCGCATTAGAAACTTGCACGGCCTTCCGGAGGTGTCGTGGGCCGACGTTGAGAAGCGTCGTAAAGAATATTTGAAGTGGAATGAGAAGCGGCTGATCGTTGATTCGGCCAATTCTCTCCAAGACAATGTGAGCAAGGCTTTAGAGTACATCGGCCGGGCTTAGTCCTATCTCCTCTTGGTAAATCTGAGTTCGAACATCCTCTATCCAGCGGAGCAAAAGATGAACGTGTGAAGGTTATGAACTTTGAGATGGTTCCAAGCTAGTGAACTATTACGATATATTGACAAGGTTATTATTTAGTGTTTTCTAATACCAGTTGCGTGTTTGAAAAACCCAGGCGAAAGCCTACCCCCGAAAGGGGCCCAGACATGGGAGAGGATGATGGCCGACAATCTTGCTGCCCAGCTTATTGCTGGTTCGCGTAGGATGAATCTGATGAAGGAGGAGATCCGAATGGTGGTCTCCCTGCTGTTCACCACTATTGAGCGTCAGGGGGATTCTCTTCTCCAGGTACAGGAACTCAGACAATTTGATGTTAATGAGAGAAACAAGAGAGGTGTTTGGATCGTACACTATTCTCGGAGGGACGCATTCGTATGCTTCTCCCCCAACATCGAGGGTTCGTATGGGACCATAACCTACAAGTACTACTTCGGCACGCTGGCCCCCGACGATCGTGACCATCGTGAAGTCTACCCCTCAGGCCTTTACGGAGTGGAGGGAGTCCATGAGGCACTTCCTGACCTCGTGGGAGGAGTACTGGGTCGTTTCCTCTCGGTACGAACTGCACTGCAGCCACTCTTCCGTGCAGGATTGTGATTTAGAACGGCTTACCCGACATGCCGTGACGGGAGCCCTGCATAATCTGTATGCAGGGCTTTGATGTTTTCATGCAAAAGTTCGAACATCCTCTATCCAGCGGAGCTTGTTAGTAAAAGTGCCCTTGGGGGCATTTTTGCGTTACAAGCTCCCGGGAGAACGTGCCCTACGGCACGTTCGATAGGATTCGAAGGTCGGAGCATGTCGCTTTGCGACAGCGAGACCGTGCCCAGCAAATTTCGAAGAAATTTAGTCGAGGGAGAAACTCCTACCCGCGGAGCATATTTGACATAGTGAGCGTTATATTGTAAATACTAAGCAGCAGACGGAGGTGTCCTCATGAAAACCAATCATCGTCGGAGCTTCGTAGCAAGGCCCCATCGAGACCAGGCGATGTTTAAGACCAGTGCAGCCGCACCGTTATCGGGGAAAAGCTTCGGCGCTTCCATCGGCAACGACTTCACGAATGGCAATCGTGGTATGGCTAAATCGAAGCGTGGAGCAAAGAAGTTTATTCGCTCCCGCATTCGACACCACGAAAACGCAGCCACGAGGAAACTTGTCCATGAAGACAACGCCTGATCGGGCTCAATACTTGGAAGGTCGTATCAACGTCAGATGCGATCTTCTTTTTTTATATAAAGGTTCGAACATCCTCCAGCGGAGCTGACAAGTTCACTTTCATATTGTAGAGTCATAACGAAATAACCGTTCTTGGAGGACATAATGTCAGCACAGCTGGTTGTTTGCTCTTGCGGCAAACATGCGCATATCAGGCTTGGCAGCGGCTTCCGGGGTAATGAGTTTTGCTTTAAGCAACATGGCCTCGGCATGGTGAGGAACGGGATTAAGCTTGAGACCCTGAGTGAGGCCGAGGCAGCGAAACTCACGACCGCGATTCTTGCCTGTCCACTGCCAGTTGAGCCCGATGCGGTTGAACTCCGGCTCATCTGGAACGCTGAGCTCTTCACCCACCTTTTTCTTGACCCTCAGATCCGCAATCTATCTGAGAAGGAGGTCTGCGACTTTATCAATGGAGATTCAGTTCAACCAGCACCCCCTGACTTACTCGCTGCATTACAACGCCTGCTCGACCGTGCGAAAGTTCATTGAGACCGACGCCGCCCCGGCAGTACAGGGCGGCTTTCACTTTGTAGAGTTCGAACATCCCCTGCCTGCGCAGACAGGTCTAGCAGGTGGAGCAAAAGGTGAACTTATGAATGTCGTAAATGCTGGAAAGTAAAAAGAAAGAGGGGCTCGCAAGGGCCCCTCGTCTCGTTAGTGTTTTGCTCCGTGTTCGGGACGACACCTTGTCAGAGATTCAGCAGGTCTTGTTCTTGGTTCTTCTAGCTCTGACGATCTGCTTCTCGCGATCGATGATCATCGCGCTTCCCTGTCGAGGGTAAAGAAGGATTTCCCTCAGGAAGATGCCGACGACCCGAAGCTCGAAGGCTGCTCGTGAAAGAAAAGAGCGCATGATGGATCTCCCACCTAATGTTTGTGTTGATTATATCATCTTAGAAGTCTTTCTTTTTTAAAATATATAAGTTCGAACATACTCTAGCAGGTGGAGCTAAGAAATCTTCTTTATAAACATCACTCGCTCTTCAATAGGAAAAGAGGAGCGTTCTAAATCCTCTTTGAGCTTGGGGAGAAACTTGCTAGCCACCCCCTCAATATCTTGGTCCTTTGCACCGAAGAGGAACCAACAGCAGTGCGCCAAGTCTTCGTAGGAAGGGTAGTCCAATGAGAAAGTGACATCTTGATGTGAAATCTCGTACGTTTGAGCATCGAGGGTCGAAAGGAGTTCCTCGTTAAAATAATCGTAATGACCTTCGGTGAGATTCTGTTTAGCGAAAGCCAGTAGCTCCCCCATATAGCCACTGTTAGTGTTGTAGAAAAGTACCAAAGTGCCTCCCAGTTTCAGATATCCAAGAAGCTTGGTTATTACCTCCTCCTGTATGTCGTGGGTGCTCAAGTAGCCCAAAACGTGACTACAGATAATTAAAGCGTAGCGATTAGCTCCTAAATCTGTGTCCTGGATTTTAGTATTCCAAAACTTACCAGGAGTAAAAGGAAGCTTTAGTGTAGGGTCGGGGTCTACGAGATGAATGGATTGGGGTTGCTGTAGAGAACGTGCAATGTCTCCTTCCCTACCTCCTACGTCAAGTACGAGGTCATCGGGCATCAAAGGAAATCGTTCCTTCAGAAGTGAGCTCAGAAAAGCATTTTCCTGGGTTACGTGCTTAAAGGTTTTATACTCCTGTGTTCCTTCAGGTATCCAGGTCTTTTGCAGTTTTTCGTCAGCCAATCCATTCGTCATGGGTAGATTATATAGCAAGAGAAGTTCGAACATCCTCTAGCCAGCGGAGCTGACAAGTTTGTTTACACATTGTATAGTGCCTCCGGTTTTCTACAGGAGCTCTACCATGTCAAAGCAACGATTGTACTACAAACTCCTGCTCAAAGAGGGCAACGAGAAGGAACCCGTCTGGTTTCGAAAGGCCTCCAATCTTCCTTTCCCCTCTCCGATAGGTACCTCGTTCGATGTGCCACTGTTCGGTGCACTATATGTGCGGGGGTACGAACATGAAGGCAGGCTTCTCTACATGCAGCTTGCCCATTTCGGCACAGGGCTTTCGTCGGCCAATTGTCCTGAGATGGAAGTCGTCAATCTCGCCGAAGCACGGAAAATTTTCACCGGCGAACTCTGGGAAGAGATGGACGAGAACGATGAACCCATTGTCCAAGTTTGAACCGCCACCTCGGCGGGACGAAGGCCAGAAAGCCCCCTCGTCTCGCGACGGAGGGGCGGCTTTTCTTTTTATATCTTCCTCATTTCAGTTCGAATATCCTCTATCCAGCGGAGCAAAAGGTGAACGTGTGAAGGTTGTGTAATCAGGATGGTGTACGGTATTGAAATATTAGGCGAGACTTGACATATATACTATTATAGTGTATGATGTGTGTGCTGTTGCAATGACAGCCACTTGGGGGTGGCCCCAGGGAGAATTCTCGCAAGGAGAATTGAGATGTTTCGGCGAAAGAATACCGAAATCGTCCTCAGCCAGAAGAACCTTTCAGCCCTATTGTTCGCCCATGAGGTGGTGCGAGCATGTTTTGGGGAAGAGATATCCTTCCGCCATGCGACCATCAGAAGTAAGGAAGAGGGTCGCTACAAAGTTTCTGTGGTTGCATCGCTGCTTGCCGCCAACGAGAAATTTGGCAGACCGCTTGGCGACTCAGTCGGTTTTGTGGCAGAAATTGAGTTCACTATCGTGGATGACTACTCAAAGCTTTACTTTGCTCCGGAAGTTGTCGGCGAAGCGAAGCTGGAAATGAAGAACGGTATACGCTTCAAGGATGAGGTTCCGCTGATGCTGAATCGACAGAACAAAGTCTGGACGTTAACACCGGAGAGTCAGAGTACACTGAACGAACTCTTCGGTCGCCTGAAGTAGCCCCAAACCCCGTATAAACGAAGAGCCCCGTGCTCTCGTTGATACGGGGTTCTTTGTTTTACATGCTCAAAGTTCGAACGTCCTCTATCCAGCGGAGCAAAAATAAATAAGTTTTTCTCTTAGGATTTTATTTGACATTACGTCATATTCATGTTATATACAGGTCAGCCTTAGGAGGGACCCATGGCCAAGATCATTCAGCTCGATACCTTCCGCACGTCTGTCCGCAGCAAGCACGGCAACATCTCATTCCCACAGCTCTACCGAGCCCAGGGATTCTATTGGAACGAGCCGATCAACGACCACGCTCATCCCACCCCCAGTGATCGCCCGGCGCCGCATTTCTATACGCTGTCGGAGCGGGATGACGGGGGGTACGCGAACGTTGCGTACACCCCAATTCGGAGCCTTGATCCTGCGATCGACTCTGGCTGGTTGTTGATCCGACATCACCGGAAGTTAGAGGAGGCTGAGGGCTACCTCAGCGCCCTCGCGGATTTCAACACCGGCTGGAAAGGAAGGGCGCCGAAAGCTCTCTTCCAGACCAAGGACGGCCTCTTCACGTTGGTCGAGCGGAAGCCCAGCCCGGGAACGCCCGATCATCTGGCAATCTACGTCATGTTGATTCCAGACCCTCACATCAACACTGAGATGGGTCGCATGTTCAGCACCGGTACCATTGATTACCACCAGATCGTGCACCCAGACGGGTCAGTGACCATCGATCCCGACATGTTGCTCGATCCAGCCTCGGAAGAAGACATCTTCAACTGAACGCACACCGCCTACGACGGAAAACCGTCGCAAGGCGGTTTTCTTTTATGCAAAAGTTCGAACATCCTCTAGCCAGCGGAGCTGACAGGTTTTTAAATACGTTATATAGTCCTTCCGGCTCAACCAAGGAGAGTGCCATGCTTTTTCTAGTCGACCTACAGACTCCGACTCGAGGAGCGTATACCCTAGGGTTCATTGACGCTCTCGACAAGAAAACCGCTCAACAGAAGATATTTAATGGGCTAGTTGCGGGAGGGATGCCACAAGAAAAAATTGGCCTGCAAGTAACGGATCATTCAACACTCCACATAGGTCTGCATACTATTTCAATCGTTCGGATCACTGAGCTCAGTACAGCAAAATTCTCTGCTCTCGTTGCATTACTCGACGACAAGAGCTGAGAATACAGGACCGTTTACGACCACACCAACTTAACGCTTCCTTGCAGCGGAGACCCTCACGGGTTTCCCTGCTCGGTAGCGGTTTTTGTTTAAAAGGATTCGAACGTCCTCCAGCAGGTCCCTGCCTGCCGGTAGGCAGGGAGCAAAAGGTGAACGTGTGAAGGTTGTGAACATCGAGATGATTCAAAGGTATTGAATTACCGTAATGAAGCTTGACATTACCATAATATAATGCTATATTCTTCAAAGCTAATCTCGTGCCGTGCCGAGCGGAACTCGGTCTGGAAGACAGAAGCGGGGTTTCTCATGAGCCTAGATCTGAGCAGGGGCACCGTTCCAAATGGTCTCACCACCAAGGTACATCCGTCCGTATCGCCCGTCACTCCACTACCGGTGAAGTACGGTTCGGGCGGTGTCGTCGAGGTGGGCGACTATATCCTGACCATGGAGGACATGCTGGAACTGGCGTATTACGCCCTCACCAACACAAACATCGAGGGCGAGAACGACCCTCGCCTCCAGTTCGTGAAATCGGTCGCCGCTATGGAACAGGTCAACGGCTACCAAACCTGGCATCGTGGCAAACACGTCAATCCTCACGAACGACGGTTCGACTCGAATGTTCCGATGCGTATCGAGGACTAGAAGCCATCTACCCGTGCGGGAGCGCAAGCTCCCCCACGCGGTTTTTGTTTTAAAGAGTTCGAACGTCCTCCAGCCAGCGGGCAAGGTAGAAAAAGCAGGCGAAAATTCGTCTGTTTTTTCTTTTAACCCTTTATCTACAACATGGTTTTTAGGTTCGAACTTTGGGTCTATGAGTTTTGCTTGTTTTACCCCCTCGATAAGCTTCTCAATTGCAATATCGTTGTAAATCTTAAGTTCCTGGTCATTCCAGATTAGGTTCGAACCAAGTGCCGAAAGCATCCTCCTTTTTGACTCAACCTCCTCGCTCTTAAAGACAGAAGCGATTCTTTCGTTGATGTCGGTAATCTCCATGAGGCGTGAGTACCAATCAACACCCTATGAGGTGCGTGTTGCTTATTCTCACAAGGTTGGTCGTCAAAACTAACTACACTTCAAATAAAAGAAAGAGCCCGACAGCGGTTTATTACTGCGGGGCTCTTGTACAAGCTGTATCTCAACTTGCGGCGAGCGAAGGGTTCAGTCCCAGTATGCGCCAGGGTTGCGCCAGTCGGGGTGATTCTTGTCGAGCCACTCGGTGGCGGCGACATCAGCCTTCTGTGCGACTTCGTACTTCTGGCGGTCATCCGCTGGAAGCTTGATGGGTTCGATGGTGTGAACCACCTTGCCGCCGTCGATGATGCTGGTGACTGCCACACCTTCTTTGTCCTGGCGGTCGTAGTCACGACGGATGCCGAAGCGGGTGACGAGGTTCATGAACGCATCACGGTCGTAGAAGGCGGCCTTGTAGAAAATGCTGGCACGCTCACGACCCTTGTCGTCCACGAGCTTCGACCACATGGAGTGGTCGGTTGCCTGCTTCTTCCACCCGTTCGGCAACTCCACGTACTGAAACATGTCGTCGCCTTCGACAGGGCCGAGGAACTTCACGCCAGCCGCTTCGAGAATGACCTTGGGGTCATAGTCGCCACGGTGATGGTTGAACTTCGAGGGGAGCGTGTCGCTGTTGACGAGCGAACGCTGACCCTGGGCTTCCTGGTTCAGGATGGCGTTGCTGCCACCCATCACCATTGCTTCTAAGAGGAATCCCATCGGATCCTGCCGCACTTGTGCGCTAGTGTTGCCAGGCGCTTGCTTCTTGCTCATGAGATTATCTCCTTCTTTGATTTGGTTTTGAAAAGGTTGGCCAACATGACCAACCGAACACTTCAGAGCCCATCATATCATACAACATACACTCTGTCAACTGTTGGCTATTTTAGCTTAATGGCCCTACTTTCATCTAAAATGGCTATCCGAACATCGTCCCAGGTTCGGAGCAAAAGTAAATCTTGTGCAGCTTGCGAATGCCGATATACTGCACACAGGAAAGGAGCCAACCATGGCAGACACCGCAGCAGAGCTTCCCTTCGGCGTAGGGCCACGACATTTTGCTCGAGGTCTCCACATACAGAACCTCTCCCCTGAAGAGCAACATCCTCTGCTTCGTCAATACTTGGAGCAACATCGCGACAAGATGGACCCGGGAGAGCGCGAATGGATGCTCGGGGAAATTCGTGCCCTCGAAAGACATTATCCTGAGCTGGGAGTAGTACAGCTCAGTCGTACGCAGTATCTAGGGTGGGTATCCGATCGCTGGCCCGACAAGGAGCGTATCCTTCTGTTCTTGGCAGAAGATGCTGCCTCTCTTGGTGATGAGAGGTGGCCGCCCGTTTCTGACATAGCGTGCTTCATCCTACCTGCACAGCTTGGATTGAAAATCGCTCAGGCAGAACGCCCGGACCAGTGTGTGGAAGCCTTCTTCGAAATGCTCAAGTACTTTGCCTGTCCCGAGCCGGGATGGGATGGTGTCACATTGCGCATTATCGACTAGCCGCCCGCAGGAGCACCCGGAGGAATCCGCCGCTCCTCCGGGCGGTTTTTGTTTAAAAGGATTCGAACACCCTCCAGCAGGTGGAGATGGCAAGGTTATTTTCATATTGTATAGTCCACAAAGTTCGTATTGCGCTTTTGAGTCTCAAGGAGGGAGACACCAACGATGCAGGTACACATTGTTCCTTCAGACGACTACAAACTCGGCGACAAAATTCAACTCATCGCAGAGACTACCGACGACCATCGACTGATCCGTGGCCTTGGGGGATCAATCTATAGCCACGACGATGGTGGCAGGGCGCTCATGTTCGATGGTGCCAACTGGAACGAGGGTGCCCTCACCCTCCGCGAGACCGAATCCGTCGAGGCTCGTGAGCGCCGACTCCATCGGGAGAAGTATGGTCCGCAGTGGCTGCTGGCCGTCCGGGCTATTCGCGATGCGATCCGCCAGTTCAAGTGGTGGCCAGCCTGAAGCACCTCTCTGGGCCCGTTCTCTTCGTGAGGACGGGCCCACGTACTTTTTATACTAAGATTCAAACATCCTCTATCCAGAGGAGCTGACAAATCTATCTTTATATTGTATAGTCCACTCGGTTTCAACTCGCACAGGAGTTAAGCATGTACTACAATCCGCCGCCAATGGAGCCAATTCGCACGGAATCCCAAAAATTCTGGGGCAAGGTGGATCATGGGATCGGTGGGAGTATCTGCATCGGCATTTGCCTATTGCTGATGGCTCTGGGAATCGGCTACCCGTGGTGGAGCAGTCTGTTCGTTTCTCTTCCGATTGCCTTGTTGCTCAACTGGGCGGTGTGGGTGAAGGAGGCGCACATCCTACGGCTCTGACATCAAAGACTAAGGAGGTCACATGCGCTACGAAGTTGTCTACATGGGTTACGAAGCGGGTGGAGGAGGTGGAGGAGTATCACCCGCCAAACCATCAGAAGTCATGTGGGGATATAACGAGGAGCGGAAAGACTTCCAAGCTGCATCGGATCTGATCGCTGTCAAAGTGGCAGCGATCATTGTCCAGCAGAGCGAGCGCCCTAGCACTGCGACAGAACCCCCTCGTCTGCTACGTGTAGTGCGCAAAGCGACCCGTACGAGTCGCCGACGCGTTCTGTTCGATTGTAGATGATCACATCCACCCGCCGAGAGCCGTGTATAGGGCTCCTCGGTGCGGTGGTTTTTGTTTTAGAGAGTTCGAACGTCCTCTATCCAGCAGGCCAGCTATATTTGACTACATTAGTAATCTATGTTATTGTGATTCTGGATGCCTTGTCATGGGGACAAGGCACCGTCTGAATGGAGGGACGCCCAAATGCGTACCATCGTCACGGAAGGTCAGGCCATTGAATTGCTGCATATCTACTTTGATTTCGAAGCTCCCGTTGCATTTGAAGACGTGAAGAAGAAATATCGCCAGAAAAGCAAGCAATTGCATCCCGACGCAGGGGGTAGCGAAGAGGATTTCAAAGTGTTCAATAGTGCATTCGATAACCTCAAGCAACTCTATCAACTAGGTTCTCGCCTCTTCGATGCAGAACCTGTAATAGAGGAAACTGTCGAAGGAGAGCCTCCGGCCCCTAAGATGCCGCGAGAGACCGTCGACGGAACTCCCCTGTCGGAACTCGGCCTCGGCCTCGGCCCAACAACCAACGGTCGCGAATGTCTCCATTGTGAAAATCGTGGCTACACCATCACCAAGGAGCACGTTCGAGGCCAGTGCCACAAGTGCGCTGGTCGAGGCAGACAACCACGTGAATACCCTTGCCATTCTTGTGGAGCTACAGGTAAATTCACACTGCGCAAGAGCGAGCGAATCGTGGACTGTCGGGTTTGCTTGGGTACCCGCGCGTTCAAACACCCCTTCCAAAAGGAGTGGTGCACCATGTGTAACGGTACCGGCAGAGCAGCGACGGATCGTGTGGTGAAAATCTACGCACTGAAGTGCTTCGATTGCAAGGGAACGGGCGAGACGGAAGTTTGGAATCCCGTTCTACCGAAAGGGCGGCTCAGCTTCGCAGGCAAACCGACTGTCGCCCCCCGGGACGTCATGCCATCTCCACCACCTCCCCAAAAGAAAGGGGGCGACGACGGAAGGGATCGAATGTTCCCCAAAGATCCTCGTCCCCTGTCGACCCTCCTCGAAGAGCTTAAGCTCAGGGGTGTGGGCAGCAAACGCTAAGCATTTTCCATCACAAATACACCGCAGCGAGAGGTCCGACCCCTCCGCTGCGGTTTTTTCTTTTATACAAACTGGGTTCGAACGTCCTCTAGCCAGCGGAGCCTAGTTGGACGATGAGCTAATTCCAAGACGGTATCAAAGGGTTTTCGCAAGGAAAACTCTAGCTTTTTGCCGTCTACAGTTGGGTTCTGAAGTAAGAAGTTAAGAATTGAGCGTTTTTCTTGTATTTCAGAACTGTCGAATATCTCACCAATCCTGCGGGAGAGATTTAACACTGTGCCTACGTGGATATGGTACTGGTGGTCAGCCTTTGTGTATTCCTCCAATTCAACGTTCAGCTGATACTGTTTGTCTTTTAACTCCTGCAGCTTTTTGTCATAGTCATCCTTGGTAAT
>Ga0196963_10000167_pt1 | contig 67202 bp, 112 predicted proteins | sample S1_5metaG_FD_148600 | JGI IMG/M metagenome (GOLD analysis project Ga0196963, IMG submission 148600) | Soil microbial communities from Anza Borrego desert, Southern California, United States - S1_5 | ecosystem: Environmental > Terrestrial > Soil > Desert | place: USA: California | collected... | reverse complement strand
ACCGTGTTTCTCGGCCTCGACCACCAGCACGGCAAAGGCCCGCCGCTTTTGTACGAAACGATGATCTTCGGCGGGCCGCACGACGAATACCAGCGCCGCTACACGACCCGCCAGCAAGCCCTGGAAGGCCACGCAAGCGCCGTGCAGCTCGTCAGGGAGGACCAATGACCCGCACCGCCTGGGGATACTGCCGCCTCTCCACCCAATTCCAGGTTCAGCACACGAACACCTTCGAGCAGCACGCCGAGGCCATCGAAGCCTATTTCCGCTATCGCCTCGCCCCCCAAGGCTACACCTACGCCGGCACCCTTGAAGATCCCGCCATCTCCTCGCGCGTCCCCCTCATCGAACGCCCCGCAGGCAAACAGATCAACGAGTGCGCCAAATCCGGGGATGCCGTGATCTTTCCACGCTTGGACCGAGGGTTCCGCAACGTCGTGGATCTCCTGACGACCTACGACCTATGGCATAAACGCGGGGTCTCCGTCCACCTTCTGGACCTGAACATCGACACGACTACCCCCGTGGGGCGCTTCGCTATGACGGTGTTCGGGGCCGCGATCGAGCTCGACCGCACCATGATCCGCGAGCGCATGGAGGCCGGGCGCGCGCACGCCGAGGCGCAGGGCTGGTACACTTTGGGTAGACCCCCATATGGGTTCAAGATCAAGAAGGTCAACGACAACGGCCGCGTAAGACAAAAGCTCATCCCGAACGAGGAGCAACGGTGGATCGCCTCGACCGTCCTGGAGCTGAGGAATCAGGGGCTGACGTTTCAGCAGGTGCGGGAGCAGCTCAGGAGAATGGGTTGCGCGCCGTCGAAAGTCCCTCCCCACGCAACTCTGCAACAGTGGATGGAGAAAGAGCAAGAGCTGAGGGCCAGGGAATCACTGTCCTCGGCCACGCTCCTCCCGACAAATGGAGAAATACCTGCGTCTGGATTCTCTGCAACAGATGCGGGGGCACCCGAAGAATCCGCAAGTCTCAGCTAAAACACCGAACGAACTGCGGTTGCCTGAACATGGACGAGCGCGGCATACCCAAAGACAAGCAAGCCCACTACGCAGCCAATCACGGCTGGCCCAAGGGTCGGGCGCGCAGACCAGAGACGGTTGCGCGGGCCCTGGAACTGTGGAAGAAGCACCAGCGCGAGCACGGCTATCCACCCTCGCTCAAGACTCTGGGCAAGCTGATGCAGCGCACGCCAAACTGGATACGCTTGCTCCTGGTCAACGCGGGGTTGATTGGCAAGGTGGGTGCGCGGTGGGAACTTGCCCGCCAGGAGCCGAAGGTGCGGCGCTTGGGTCATAGAGTAGTGGTGGAAGAGATGCCGCGGGAGCTGACCCTGGAGCAGGCAACGAACCTCATGAACCAGCTACGGCAGGAACTGACGAGGAAGGGGTGAGCGGATGTGGACAGCGTTTTGGGACATGCACAGCGGCGGTGGCACGAAGGAGCCACCATACGAGATGATCTACATCGAGGCTCCCAAAGAGGAGGCCAAGATCATCTTCTACAACCGCTTCGGCCACAACCCAGAGCGAGTGACCTGCACCTGCTGCGGCAGTGACTATTCCATCGACGAATCACCGACTCTGGAGCAGGCGACCGGCTTTCACCGCGGATGCGATTACGTTTACCTGGATAGCGACGGCAATGAGGTGCCCATTACGCAGGCGTGGCGAACTGGCGTTGGCTTGCTTCCTGGCTTCCGCGATATGTGGGTTGAACGTCCCGCGTCTGATCCGTTCCGCGGCATGCCTTACATGACGCTCGACGAATACCTCGCAAGCGGCAAGGTGCTTGTGATCCGAGCCGATGAGATACGGCAAGAAGAACGTGTCGGCGAGGTGCCGGAGCAAGGATACGTCTGGGTTAACTAACCTCATAGAACATGAGAGAAGGTCAAACCGTTGCGTCGCAGGGCACGGACACGCAAAGCCATCACTGAATCGCAAAGCACGTCATTGCCCTGCGTTTCTCCTCTGCCTTGCTTGATACAGCCGATAGAGTTGCTGTTCTTGCGGGCTCAGCAACGGCAAATTGGTCGGCGAAACAAACAGCCGCTCGAACCGATTGACACCCGGCTGACCGCGCAACAGGTCCTCCGTGTACTCTCGCAGCGCCACGTCTCGCGCCCTCTGAGTGTTCACATCAGACATCCGCACGCCCGTCGTCAGGTTGAGCAGCTTCGTCAGTGGGTCCTTGCGCTCGTCCGCAATCGTCCCCGCCGTCGAGACGACCCTTGCCAATGGCGAGTTCATGAGCAGGTTCTCCGTCGCCACGGGCATCGGCAGCCCCAGTTCCCCCATCCTCGAATGCAGGTCGCGCAGGTCCCTCCCCGAGAACGCCTGCTGCCCGCTCATTGATTCGTACAGGTACTTCGGGATCGGCCCCAGGTTCCCCAGGACCATCCTGCCCGGGGAGGGAAGTTGCCCGAGATCCTCGAATGGTAAGCCCAGTTGCGAGAGGAACCGCTGCGTGCCGTTCTCCTCTGCGCCCACGGGCACCGCGACTCCCTGACCCAGATACTCAGGAGTGAAGCCGGGTTGTTCGTTTGCGCGAGTGCTGGCGCGGATCGCCACGCCTGTTGGGCCTCCGGGGTTCTCTGCGAGGAGCTTGAGCTGGTGAGGGACGTTGCCTCTGGTCCATGCGTAAAAAGGAAAGATGCGCTTCATCACCTCGCGCTCGAACTTGGTCATCGCAGTGTAATCGACGTGCCCTGCTTTGGTCATCGCTGCGGCGACGTCGGGCACATAACCCTTCTTCACGAGTCCGATGAACCCAGCCACGCGCCCGAGGTGTTCGATCTCCGTGCCCACCCCTTCACCAGCCTGCAAGAGCCAGTTGTTGCTCTCCGTCGCCCCTCTAACCCCACGCGCATCCATCGGGTTCCACGATCCGCCCCGCTGCCCCATCATCCCCGCGAGGTACTCCGGCACCATGGACATGCCGGCCTTGCGATTCGGGAAGGCCCCCGGAAGGCGCTTGAGCACATCCGTTGCTGCGTCCATCCCCACCAGGTCGGTAGCCGCGTGGCCTCCGGTGACTCCTCGGCCGAACGCCATGTCCGCGAGCGCCTTGGTCGCCTGCTCGTCCGTCATGCCCCGGAACAAGGGCAGGTTGCCGAGCCCCTCGACGGCCTGACCTCGGAGCATCTTGGCGGCGCTTGAGTAGGCGTCCGTCAGTCCACCGGCGCCCATGATGACGTAGTTCTGCCACATCCCCGACATGAGGTTTCTGACGTGGAAACTGGGGAAGGCTTGGGTGAGCCAGGACTTCGTGAGGTTGAGGATCGAGTCCCACGCGCGCTTGACCGGCTCCAAGGTCTCGGGCATCGTGAAGGGTTTGGTCGCCCGCACCAGCGCATCGGCCACATCCTGGGGAATGTACTGCTTTGCTGGTGTACCCAGCTTCTGGAAGATGTCGAACTCCGCTTTCTCCGTCAGCCCCATCTCCCGAATCACGTCCCCGATGCGCTTCGCTCCAGGTCCTGCAACATCGGTGGCGTTCTGGGTAATGAAGTTCTTCATCGCTTGGGCTGTGCCTGCCACTTCATCCAGTCCTACCAGGCTGGTCTCGTAGTCCGTGAGCGCGTGCTTGTTGAAGTAGCCGATCTTCAGCCGATCGGGGTGAAGCGAGTAGAGCCACGGCGCCACGTCGAAAGCCTTGTTCGCCGTCAGACCGTACTCCGTGCGCAGGATCGCCTCTGCGTCTGCGGCGTTGGCTGTACGCGCCGAGCTGCTGATGCGCGGATCTCGGACCATCCTTTCCACGGTCTCAGTCGGAAGGTCCCCGATGACCTCGGTGCGCGCCATGAGCGAACTTGCGCCCAGACCTAGAGGGTGTCCTGTCCCGTGCCCTCCAGGTCGCCCCACGTCAATCTCCGGGCGTGTAGCCTGGCGGCCCAGATAATTCTCCAGGCGCCCGACGTCCACCCCTTCGTTGACCGCCCTCGCGTGAGAAGCGGCCAGCGCCTCGCGGGCGATCTGTGCTGCTCGTTGTGCCCCTTGGGAGGCGGGCCCTGTGCCTTCGAGCAATGTGCGCAGCCCTTGGGGGTCTGTCAGGGCATCCTCGCCCATTGCTCTGACCACCGGGGCCACGCCCCCCTCAAGTGCTGATGCCCGGGCAGCGTTCCGGGCAGCAAACACGCTCCGTCCGAGTTCTTGCGCTTTATCGCTGTGCCACTGACCCATCACCGATGGATCGAACATCGCCCGGACCCCTCGGCGCAATGGGGCCGTCACTTCTCCCAGAACCTGACCCGTGGCCTTGACCACGTTCGAGCCGGGAAGCATCCCCAGAAGGTCCGACCCCATCTGCAAAGGCTTGGTCAGGTCCGCACTCCCGCGCGCTTCCGTGAGCGGAAGATGAAACCCTACGTGCCCACCGAGTTTCTTCCCCGCCACCTCTCCTACATCCACACCCAGGTTGTCCGCCAGCTTCTGCGCCGCGTCCCCTGAGACCCCGGCCAATCTTCCTTGCGCTCCCTTGGGCAAGACCCCGACCTTCTTCGCAGCATGTCCGAGCTTGTTCACTGCCGAGGCCCCGAACGTCATGTACGTCAGGGGATCAAGAAGGATCTCCGTGCCGAACCCTGCTATCCCTTCGGGGGAGAAGAATGACGTGTCTTTGCCTGCGCCGATCAGGTCCGTGCCGCGCACTTCTTGAGTGGGGTCGGTGATCCCCAGCGCATCCGAGAAGGGGATGACGTTGAGCATCTCCCTTGGCTGACCACCCAGGAGTCCACGGATGGCCCTGCCGGGTTTGTTGAGCGCCCCACCCACGTAGGACAGACCCGATAGCGCACCGTGGCCGATCTGCCCCAGGATGGAGGATTCTTCCTCCGGAGTCAGGGGAGGGATAGAGGGTGTCCGCGCGGCGATGGGTGCGAGGGGTCGGCGGAAGATGTCGAATGGGTCAGGGAATGGAAGCATCAGAGCCTCACATGCGAGCAAGTGGGGTCATAGCGCTGGACGAGAACGGCGTAACCGGCTCAGCTCGTGGCGTCATCATGTCGGGCAATGGCGTTACACCGGGAAGCCTGACCGGGGGAGCTTCGCCGTGACGCGCGAGTTGCTCCATGATCTCCCGTCTCACGGCCTTGTCCGAGCCGAGCAAGCGCAACAGCAAATTGCTGATGAAGCCTGGCTCCTCCATTTCCATCTCGGGGACGCGCGGCGCGAACCCCGATTTGCCCCACGGATGCACAGAGCCTGGGTCAAGGATCTTCCACCCTTCCTGGCCAAGGCCGATGTTGCCGTAGTGCAGGTCCGCCGGCCGCAAGCCTTGCTGGTCCAGCGCATCCATGATGTCAACGCGGGCTTTGGCCAGATGCTCCATCGCCTGGAAGTCCGCGCTGTTCATCGTGGGCGAGGTTGGGGCTGTGTCCATCGAGAATCCGGTGATGTCCTCGTAGACCTGATCCGCGGTTTTGAGCTGCGGCGAAACTTCTGCGCGGATTGGACCAACCGGCACCGAGCGCACCGCAGGGTTCATGAGAGGCGTGTCGATGCGCGTCGGGGGTGGTTGACCAGCCTCGTAAGCGGATTTGCCGAACCCGCCATGATGAGTGTTGATGAAGTTCGGATCGCTCTTGGCGAACGTGAGCACCCCGCCTCCCTCGGTCTCCGGGCGCAGAAATGCGGTGCGCTCAACCCCTTCGCCCAGGAATGAACTCTGCGGCGGCATCTCGCCCAGGAGCCTCGGGTTGTCCAGGTGTCCGTAGGTCTGACGGATCGCGTCGTCCGTCAAAGAAGGATTGGCCGCGCGCACGGCCTCGACGATCTTCTCGAACCCTCCGGGATAAGCAGGTCCACGGAAGTTGGCTGCAGCCTCAAGCGATTCCCCGATACCTCGTCCGATCTTACCCCCTGTCTTGGCCCCTGCGGCTGCGCCTCCGATCCCCCCGGCGAACGTGAGCGGGTCCGTGAGCATCCCCACCAGAAGGTTGGGCGCGAAGTCCTCCGTCCCCGTCAGGTCCGAGACATTGGGCGCGTCAAACACCTCGCTTCCCGTGGCCTGGCCCATGCCCTGTAGTCCCCCGGCGAGGAGGGAGCCGACGAGGATTCCCAGAGGCCCGCCCATTACCCCACCCAGGACGGCCCCTGCCGCGCCCGGAACCGCGCCCCAGAGGTGCGAGGCGTCCCCAGTGTCCATCGCCCGCGAAGGAGCGGCGAACAGGTTGGCTGCGGCCCTCCGAGGCCAATCGAGGGGGGACAATACCTCGCCGAGGCGGCCGAGAAATCCGCCCGAGGTAGCGCCTGTGGTGGCTCCGAGCGCGCCCCCGGCGCGGGAGCCGAAGGCTTCGATTGGTGCAGCGTATTGAGGCATACTTGACTTCCCTCCGGCAGAAGGGCTAGGATTTGGGGGCGATGAACAACGGACAGCGTTACTCCCTGATCCTTGGCATCGGCGGCTTCCTGGTCGCCGTGGCTGTCATCGTCGGCAATGGCTTCGGAGTTCCCGAACCAGGCTTGTTCGCCAGCATCGCCATCGCCGGTATCATTTCCGCCGCTGTCTGCGGCATTGGCTGGCTCGGCTTTCGGGACTAGCGTGCGTTCAACGGCGTCTGCTGCGTCCCGCGCAGCCGCTGAATGATGTCAGGCGGCAGACGGTAAATCTCGTGCGGCCAACCGCCGATTCTCTGAGCAGCCCCCGGAGCACGTGAGTTGATGGCTTCGATGAGCAGCCGCCGCGCTTGGTTGTGCGGGTTGTTCGTCCAGTTGTTCTGCTCCATCCAACTGTTGAACTCCGGGTAGTTCTGCTGCATGAACTCGATCACGTCCGCGATGTTCTCGTTCAGGTTCATCCCGGGAATGCCCGCGACCTGCGACACGAAGCTCGTCAGGGGCATGCGCTGCGGCGGTTGACCCGGGAGGGTGTGCGTCATTCGCCGGCGCATCTCTTGGACAAGAGGCGGCTGGGCAGTACCACCACCCTGTCCATTGCCGTTCGCCAGCAACTCCCGGAATAGTGGCACCACGTCCCGAGGTTGCACCGACCCCGAGGCGTCTCGCGTCAGCATCGCCGACAGCGTTGCGCTCCCGAGTCCTTCGGGCGACATCTGGAAGTTGCTCTCACGCTCCCGGCGCGAGTTCTCCGCTGCCCGCATGCCCAGTGACCCAGGAGTGCCGTTCGAGCCGAACAGCTCCGCAGCCCCCAGCCCCAGTTGCCCAATGCCGATCTGCCGGTCCGTGTCCAGCCGCTGCTGCCGCTGAAGGTAATCGTCCCCGTGCTGCTGTGCCTGCTGGGCCGCGTTGAGCAAGTGCTGGTACAGGTCCATCCTCCGCCCTTCTTGGATCAGGCGATCCGAGCGGTGGAAGGGGTTGCCCTGGTAGTTCTGGAACTCGCCCATGAAGAACCCAGGAGAGGGGACGTTGCCGCCCCACATCTCCATGACCGGATTCCCAGGCACATTAGGCGGGGTGGCACCAATGGGCGCTGTGTTGTTGCGCGGCACCTGCCGGGGAGCCTGACTCGGGTAGTCCTCGACGATGGGTGCCTGCCCTGCTCCCCCTGCGGCAGGAGGCGCGGCGCGGTTCAGCTCCGTGAGCCTCTGCTGGTTGCGCTCCGCCACTGGCTGCATCTGGTTCATGATCTGCGACCATTGATGCAAGCGGGCGCGCAACTGTTCTTGGTCCGGATACTGAAGCGGCCCCATGAAGTGGGCTTGGTGCTGAAGCCGGTCCATCTGCGCCGGCGTCTGCCCCACCCCGTAATCAGCCGCGTATGCCAGAGGATTGCCGTATGGCATTGGTCACTCCATTTATGCTGCGAACCCCATGAGCGCCTGTAACAGCGCGTTGTACTCTTCCTGCTCGATCGCCCTTCGGCGGGTGATCTCTTCTTCATACGCCTTCTGCGCCGCCAAACGGTGGGAAGCGTTCTCCCCAGTCGTCCGCATGCGGATGTCCGTCCCCGCTTGGGAATTGGCAGCCATGTTCTGCATCGCAAGATTGGTCCGCAGCGCCTGAATGAGGGGAGACTGCGGCCCAAACCCTCGTGCAGCGGTACTCTCCTCCATGTCGGCCACTGCGGTCCCGGTGCGCTGGTCGTTGTAGGCCCGGGCAGAGTTGACCATCTGCTGGGTCATGCGCGTGTCCCAGATCGGATTCGTGTCGATGTTGGGTCGTGGGCCATCCCCGCCACTTCTGCCCCCCGAGACGTGCTTCGAGAGCATCCCGAAGGCTTGGGCGCGCCTTGCTTCTTGGGCTTTGGCCAGCTCATTCGCGGTGCGGGCGTTGTCGAGTTCCGCCCGGTCCATCGAGTGTCCCAAGACCCCCCGAGGGTGAAGGTAATGCATCGGCGCGGGCATGCCGTGCAAGGGAGGAGTCCCCGCCGCCCACCCACCACCAGTCGGAAAGGTCCATGAAGAAGATCCGGAAAACATCACTCACCTCTTTTCGACGTTTGCTTTGTACCACTTGTCCGCTTCGACGAGGGCTGTGAAAGGGTCAAACGCCGGGTCGGCTTCCATCCACACGGGAGGGTGGCGCAAGTTGCCGTCCCGCTCGACCTCTTCAAACACCGCCCAGCCGAGATCGCCTCCTCCAATCGGCTCTACCCACCACTTTCGCCGCATCATCACGTCGAAGGCATTGCGGGCAAGGGCGATGAACTCGGCATCCGCCTCACACGTTTGGTAGTGGCGGTTAACGATGCACTCCAGGATCATCTTTCCAGAGGCGAACACGGCTTCCGTTTCATTGCCGGAAGGAACATTTGACGACCACGGTGCCGGAGTTAGCTTCTCCAGGTCCATTCAGATCACCTTATTTCTTTGTCTGCGTTATACCACGATTCCGCCCACGCGGCTGAGTCGGACCAGCCGTCGGCTGCTTGGGCGGCATGCTCGGGGCCATTGGAGCCGCTGCTGGGGCCGGCGTGCCGGGATTCAGCGCCTGAATGAGCGGGTTTTCGTCCGTCACGGTGTAGCCCGGGACGTCGTAGGCCGGCTCTGTGCGTGCCTCCACGCCCGTGCGCGGGGCGGGGGCGGTCCCGAGGTACGGCTGGGCCATTGTCCTGGCTTGCGCCAAGTCTGGCTGCATGGCCATATAACTGTCGAACACCTGAGCAACGCTGCTGTACTGCCCCGGCGCCCACGGGATCGGCACCATCTCCCAGTTGTGCGCCCCGCGCTGACCCGCCCTGGCGAGGTGGTCGTCCCAGGCCGTTTGATCGAAGGGGCTGACCCCGCTGAAGAGTGGCCCACTCGGGGCCGGTCGGCCCATGGCCTTCATGTTGTCCAGACGAGCGTTGAACGCCTCTGGGGAATACGAATCAAGAGTCGGCTCCCGCCCCATGGCTGCAACCCAACCCACATACGGGTTGTAGTCCGCCGGGCTGGAGAGGGTGTTGAGGTAGCTCACCAGGTCCATCGTGTTCTGCTGCTTCGCGTTCAGCTCCGTCAAAGGCGTCGAATAGCTCGGTGCCCAACCAGCCGTGTTCGACCACCCAGCGCCTGACTCAACAGCCTGCGAGAGGACAGACTTCCCACTGGCCGTCTTGCCAGCACTCGCTTTGCCTGCAGCCTTTCCCTTGCCGCGGCTGTCCACGGGCCCTCCAACCGGAGAGGGAGGAGTCACCGTGCCACCACCTCCGCCACCGGATGATCCGCCACCGGCCGAGCCACCAGCCGACCCGCGAGCGCGGATGCTGGCGGTCGTCGGTCCTGGAGTCGGTCGCGTGGTGAGTCCGCTCACCGCTCCGCGTGCCTCTCCCGGAGTCGTCAGGATTGACCCGCGTACCGCTGAGGCCAGCGCCGAGGCAGGAGAGACCCCTGGCCCCATGTGACCGAGCATGCTCCATCCAAGACTGCTCCCGGCTCTTCCAGGACCCATCGACCCCAAGAGCGACGAAGCCGTGGCACTCGGGCTGATGCCCCCCATGACCCCAGCATGTGAACTCGGCCGCGCCCCCGGAGTGCCGTGGCTGTAGCCGTAGTACGAAGAGGATCTCGGGGCAGAACTGAAACTGGTGGAACCGCCACCGTAGGAGCCGTAGCTAGACCCTGCGCGGCTGCCCCCGCCGTAAGAGCCAGCCATGCCAAACCCGCCACCGCCGCCGAATGCGCCACCGCCGTACATGATCGCCCCCTTTACACTCCGAAGAAGCTCGCCACCCTGTTTCTGACCTCACGCCGCATGTTTCCATCCGCCACACTGAAGGCCCCGCAGTACACGAAATCCGCCTCGCTGGTCGCGTCCGTGATGTCCTCGTTCCTCGTCCGGGTGATGCTCGTCGGGAACCCCGTTGGAAGAGTGCTCGTTGACGGATCGTAGTACAAGACCACCGTCTTGAACCGATTGAAGCGCGCCATGTTCGCCGACCTCTGACTCCGCGCCGCGCTTATCATGTTCACCGCGTCCGCTGTTCTCCAGGTGCCGCTTGCGTTCACGTGCAGGGCATAGCCCGTGGTTTTGCCTGTGACCTGGGGAGTCATGGCGATCAGCTCGATCACGTTGCCCCCGATCCAGTGCGAGGCCGTCACTTGCTTCACGAGGTTCCCGTAGGACCCCGGAGCCAGGACTGCGGTGTCGGAGACCACGGTGTAGTCGGTCTGGTAGAGCGAGGTGCTCATCCATTCCTGGTTGTGGCTCCCGTAGGTGAACTGCGGCAGGGACGCAAACACGTCCAAGCGCGCCAGGTTCGAAGCAATGTCCCCGAGGCCTTCGGCAATCGCTCCGAAGGGGTCGGTGTTGAAGATCACCACGTTTGGGAGCTTCGCCCCGCCCCCCGCATCCGTGTCCGAGCCTCCGATGGTTACGTTCGACCTCAGCCAGGCCAAGGGATAGAACGCGATGTCTGTGTCGAGACCGACCTGACGCCCGGTCCAGTCGAAAGCAATGGTCGGCTGCATGTTCTGCATCGTCACGGAGACCGTGCCCGCACCGTCGTTCAGGGTGTAGGTCTTGCTCAGGCTCCCCGTCACCAGTTTGCGTGAGGGGAGAAACAGCTTTCGTCCTTCCCATGTACCTGCCATTCACCACACCGGCACGTTCATGAAGTAGTCCCCGTTCACGTCCACGTAGACGATGACCCAGGTTCCCGCTTGCAGCGCCACCCCAGAGACACCGGATAGCTGTTTAACGGTCACGGTTTCGGTATCTGCCGACAGCCCTTCGGGGTAAATCCGCACGGAGTAGTCCGGGTGCGTCCCAGACAGAATCTCCCCGGCGATCCCGGTCCGTTGGTTTTCGGTTGTGCTGTCCGTTTCCGCAGCCACCACGTCGAGCACCGGGGCGTCGTCATCTTCCACCGCTCCCTCTCGATTGGGTAACTGGATAATCACGTCTCCCACCGCAAGACCCTTGATGACCAGAGGCGCGCCGTTCGCCGGGGCATGAAGCGTGATCTGGCCGTGATGCTCAAGGGGAACATCCGGCCCCATCATGGCGTAGATCTCTCGCGCCAGTTCGTCAGGCGTCCATTTCTCCTCGCGCAGAAGGCGAATGCGCTGCTGTGCGAACATCACTGCACCCCGTCGTACTGAAGCTGACGCACGATCACTTCGTCCTTGTTCGTCACCCCAGACAACTCGACCTGGCTGAACTTCTTGCCCCGGCTCAGATGCTCTCTGGTCCCCGGAAGCTTGTGAACCACAAGCCCCGTATCGTCGTTGTCCATGTGGATCGACAGAATCGGGTCGTTCTTTATCGTTTCGATTCCTCCACCAGAATCCTTCGAGTGCCTTACTTGCTGGTACTCAGCGGTAGCTTGGAAGTTGTAGAACAGGCGCATGTCCATGATCGCCGGGTCCACCGTGGGCCCAAACGCAATCTCAAGCTGCCGGTCCTCCATCTCAGGAGCGTGACTCAAACGGAACCAGCCGGTCTTGAACTTCCAGGAAATCCCCCCGATCTGGTAAACGCTCGTCGTGTCCGGCCTCACCAGCCAAGGCTGATCCACCGTGAGAGTCGTCCCCGACTGCGCCACGATCTTCCTGACCTGACCCTTACCCGTGCCATGCACGATCGCCAGAGGCGCGTTGAGACATGTAGGAAACGTCGCCTGAGTATCCGTGATCGACAGGACTCCGCTTGACGTCACTGTGCCTCGTACCGTCCCGGCGCCGGGGTTCACGATGTCCGTGGTCCGCTTCCAGAACGCATAGACCTTCTTGCTCGCGCCCCCCAGGAACATCTCCGTCACGTTGCTCACTTGACCAAGACAGGAGCCACCGATTGGTTCGGGGTACTCTTCAAGCCACCACCGCTGAAGGCGGTAGTTGTAGACCAGCGCATGTCTGGGCGTGCCCATCCCTGAAAGAGTCACGAACCAGCGAATCGTCTCTTGAGGCCGGTAGAGAACTGCGTGGAAGTATTCGCTGGCCCGCCAGTTGATCTTCCAGGGCGAGTCCTCCTGATCGGTGCCGAACAAAGGCTGCACAGGGGTCGAGAGGTGCTCGGATTCTGCGTTGCCGACAAACTTGTGGACCCCGAACTCGTCGAGCATGTACGCCACGTCATCGACCTGCACCCAACAACGGTTGTTGATGCACCCACGGTTGGCAGCGAGGTAGATTTCCCCGTCCAGCGCTGGGTCCTCGGCGAAGCTCAGCTTGTAGATATGTCGTCGCTCCAGGATGTAGAGGAACGAGCGCATCGGCATTAAGCCAGTCCCTTCGTCCCCGTCCTCCTGAATGGTGGCTGCGTTCACGGGAGGCCAGGACTCGGGCAGGTTAGCCTCAGACCAGTAGAGGGTCTTGCGTTCTGCGGGCGCAGAGAAGATCGCGTAGGCCGCGAACTCATCAGTGGGGTCCTGATAAGCGGAGCTCAGGGTCAGAGTCTGAGCCGTCGAGTTGACCGAGCTGATCGTGTAGCTTCGGGTGGCCCCCACGATGTAGAGTACGCGCGAGGCCATGCTGGAGGTCCACTTGGTCCCGACCCCTGTTACTGTGGTCGAGCCGAACGTCACCTTGGCCATGCCCTGGCTGTATTCCTTCTCGACAAACAGAAACATCCGGTTCAGGTGATGCGCCAGAACTGCCTTGTGGTTCGGCGGAATGTTATGCCGGTTGGCCAGGGCATTTCCATTGAGGCCCAGAAGCGCCTGCGAGGTTCTCGCGGAAAGGGTGTCGTCATCCTTCGTTGAGGTCAGGGAGGTGCTCGTGAGGTCCGTCGTGTCCAGGTCCACGTAGAACGTCGTCGTCTGGCCGTCGGTGTTGCGCAGGATTTGGCGGCGCACCACCTTGGAGTCCGTTGGAACCTGAAGAGAGGAGAAGGTGATCGTCCCCGCCCCGCTCTGCCATTCCCCGCTGCCCGTGTACGTGCCATTCCCCGAGCTTCGGCGCAGGTCGAAGGTCGTCGAGGACTTCACCGTGATCGTCCAGGTCCCATTGGCTGCCGTATTCCCCCCGACTCCGCTGATCTTGACCGTGGCCCCCGAGGACAAACCGTGCGCCGCCTCCGTGGTGATCCTGATGGGGGTCTTGTTTGTGGCCCCTGTGACGTTGCCTGACGCAGCGGAGATCGTCAGGAGGTTGGAGATCGGAGAGAGATTCGAGACCAGCCCAAAGCGGTCCACGTAGCGCAAGTAGGCGTAGTAGTCGCCCACGATTGCCCCGGTGCCGGACTTGGCCATGACCGGAGCCACTGTGGGCGCAGTCAGACCCACCGCTTCCATCTGCCCCGTGAGCCCATCCCAGCGCTGCACGGGGTCGAAGCCGTTGGCCACGAACAACAGCCCTTCAGGCGTCTCGGCAAAGCTCTCCACTAGCTGCTCCGGCCGCTGCTGATGTTGTCGTCATTGCCCGATGACACTTCGGGCACCGATTTCTGCGTGATGACGAAGGTCTGGTCGATCTCCTCATGACCACCCGGATTCGGCAGCGCCGCCACCGTCAGGTTGGTCTGGTAGATCCGGCTCACGTCCCTCTGCGGAACGGGAAGATGCACACTTGCGTAGACCATAAATGCCTCATGGAGTAATGCCGGCCGCAGCCGAGCAACTGTACTTGACCGTCAGAATCCCGCCCCCGTGACCCACCTGACGCGCCGAGGAAAACAACCCCGTGCTCCAGAGTCCCGCAGGAGATTGGGTAATCAGGAAAATCCCCCGGATATACACGTTCCCCCGGTACGAGGTGTTCATGGTGAACGCCAGGGGTGAACTCATCGTGACCGTCGTGCCGCTTACGCTGAACGCCGGAGAAGTCGAGTGCGAGGTCGATGAACCCACTTCGGCAAACGACCCATACCTCGCCCACCCCGGATGACTCGTGCTCGTGTCCGTCGCCGCCACCGCTGAGAACACCGGGGTTGTCAGCCCATCCCCCCCGCTTCCGTAGATGAGCCCCATCTTCCAAGTAGCTGCCTGGCTCAGAACAAGCGCCGAAGCAAGTAGCGCCGTGAGTCCTTCGTCGGTGATGCCGTTGGGGACCGTCTCCTCCCAGCGCTCGCCGTCGTTCCCTTCCCAGGTGACATGGAACTCCGCGCTCACGTCGAACGCTCCGATGCCGTGCAGCCGTAAACGATGGTCAGCCTTGCCCCAGCCTGGTAAGTCCGGGGCGCGTCGAAGAGCCCCGTGGACCAGAGCACCCCGCCCGAACTCGTGCTCCCCACCGTGGCGATGTTGGCCATGAACACCCCCCGGATCTTCACGGCCGCGGGGTGAGACGATCCGGGAACCAGAGGCAACAGGTCAATCGCGTTCTCCCCGACCGCAAGTGGGCTGTGGATCGCCACCTTCGAGGTCGGGGTGGCCATGCGGATTCGCGCTCGGTCCGCTGAAGCAAGGCTGGTCAATTCCGACCATCCCGAATGACTCGCGTGCGTGTCCGAATCCGAGATCCCCGTGAACCCCACGTCGTCGATGAGTCCCGCATACCAAGTCTGTGCCTGAAGCGATGGGTTGAAGTGCTTCAGAAGCGCATGGTTGAGGCCCTGCTGGGTGATGCCGTTGCTAATGCGCACGCACTCACCCTCGCAGTGAACCTCGAACCACCCGCTCAGGATCACTCCTTGCACGTCTACCTCACGGTGGGTTTTCGTCCGCGAACGATGGCCCCGGTCTCGGTGCCGTACACGATGAACTGCGCATGCGGGCGGTTGTAGAAGTGCATGTTTAAGACCTGCCCGTCCGCGTGACCCGCTGGTACGATCTCGAAGTTGTCCGACTCCAGACCGTAGTGCGCCCCCGAGCGGTAGTAGTAGTTCACCTCGTACAGACCCGTCGTGTACTGCGATCCCAGGTACAGCGGGTACTTGAAGAGTCCCGTCTGCACGAAGCGCTCGACCAGGGGCATTTCCGCAGCCACGATGATGATGTTGCCCGTCGAGGCGCGAATCTTGATCTGGGGTGGGTCGTCAGGGAGCACCGGAGAACCGGACGCATCCACGCACTGAAGGTACGGGCAGATGGTCTGGCCAAGCTGCGCTCGCCCGAGATAACTCATGTCACCGTGAACCGATACGTCCCCACCTTGGTCACTGAACTCACGATGTCCGTCACCAGGACGAGGTAAGTGCTGCCCGACGCATACCCATTCGCCGCAGTGGGAGTGATCGAGAAGTCATACACCCCGCTGAGATTCCATGATCCGCCGCTGGTATAGCTGCCGTTGCCAACCGAGCTATCCAGCGAGAACGTGTTGGCCGTGAGCACGGTGACGTTGAACGTGCCGTTGGCTGCCGTGTTGCCCTGGACCCCGGTGATGGTGACCCGGTTCCCGGTTGATAGCTTGTGGTTCGTGCTCGTGATGACGATTGGCGTGGCATTCGTGGCCCCGGTGATCGACCCAGTGTCCTTCTGGGTCAATGAGCCGGTGCCGTTGGTCATCAGCGTCCCCGAGGGCCCGTAGACCCGGAACGTCGGGGTGGAGTCAGCGTTCGTCGGCACACTCGACGAGTTCTTCGTGACGTGCGTGCCGCGGACCGCAGAGCTTAGGGCAACGTAACCGACGAACATCAGAAAACCCCAGAAAACATTGATAGACCACCTGCGCATTTTGCGCAGGTGGTCTAGTTCCCCTCAAACGTAACCTCGGCAAGGCCCCTACGGACCACCAGCTCACCAACGCGGTGAGAGCAGGCGTTAACCTGCTCCTCCGCGCCTCCAGGCGGGTAATCAACCGGATCCGCGTTGGTGAGTAGCCCCGGAAAGTCCTCGATGACCATCACGGGGCGGGCAGGCTCAGCCATGGATGCTCCTCGGCACCGACACAATCACCGGCACGAAATCCTCCGGCAGCCCCTTCTCGACATTCGTGAGCCATTGTTCTGCAGGCACGCATTTCCCCGAGCACTTCGGAGAACACGTCGGCCCGGCGCACTTCGTACAGAAACCTCGCTTGTTCCCGCTCCCCGGAACCACCTCGAAGTGGGCCATGCAGTGAACGCATTGAAGCGTGTCCGCCACTTGCCGGTCGTCCACAATGACGAACCCGTCTGCGTGAATGCTGCTGCGCCTCATTCGATCCACTCAATCATCGCCTCGTGTTCCGCCGAGCCTGTAGACGCGATGGAGCGGATGCCCAGGCCATTGTTGGCCGTCGCTGGCACCATGATCTCACGTCCCGGATAGGCACCCCACTGAAGCGTGTTGCGTTGGTTCAGGTTCCATGTGCGATTGATCGCCGCCGCAGTGTAGGTGGGTTCGTTGGCACCGCCAAACGCACCGCCGCCCACCGTGCATAAGGAAGCAGGGTCGCCCGGATCGTTCGCTTGCGGTGTGACAGACGCGCTCGGCGTGCCGGTAGTGGTGCAGCGCAGAACGCGGAACTTTGTCGCTGCATCCACGGGCGCGGCACTGCAGCCGATGGACAAGTACGACAGGCCGGGGCGAATGTTGGTCGCGCCGATCAGCGTCACCAACGTCAGGTTCGTGCCGACCGCCGCCGCGCCATATCCGGTATAAACACGGGGAACCCCCATGATCGTCTCCTGTTAATGCCACTCGTACCCAAGCCTCAAGCGCAATCCCGAGGCCGTGTGTGTCGGGGTGCCTCCGGTCACTGCCCCCACCCACAAACTCGTCGATCCAGCCGCGCCCTTCAGGAACAAATCCAGCCCGCGCAACGTCGCCGACCGCGCGCCACCCAGGTCCTTGTAGTCGCCGCCCGCAATGGCAATCGACCCCAGACTCGTGCGCAGGTTGGCGTCCGAGATGTTGGGCGCGGCGTTCTCTGTTCCCAGGCTGACGTTGGAATCGAAGAAGTGCAGGTCCAGAGCGATGCCCTGGTCATCCTCGTCGATCAAGACGACCGAGCGCAGGACGACCGTGTGCCCCGAGGCGGGGAAGAAGGAGGCCAATTCCTGAGTGTCGGCGAGGACGTCTCCTGAACCGTAGGCGGAGGTGTCCAGGGAGAAGGTGAGTTCGGCGAGTCCAAACGGCATGACTTCCCCGGCCTAAAAGGTGACGGGCATATCCGCAAGTCGTTGCGGATAGTAAGTCACTCCATTTAGGCGGGGGGAAAAGCTGCGCGAATCGGCTTCTTGCGCGAGAATCAAGGCGTCTCGATAACGTCCCTCGTCCACATTCGTCGTGGGCATCCTGCGGATCAGCCGGCAGTGATGCTCGATGCTTCGGTAAAGGAACGTCGTCATGGCCCCGGGTTCAAGGTCCGCAGGGTCACTTACACTATACACCACCGACGACAAACTTTCACCCGGATCTGCGTCAATCGTCACCGACGTGGCGCTCGAATACGCCGTGATGATTCTCTCGATATGGTAGGGCGCCGCCCCCGACAAACCCGTGGGCTTGTCCCCCACCGCGGTCGTGCCAAAGCGGATCACCGACCCCACCATACCGCTCGTAAATGCCGTCCCAGATCCAGTCACCGTCGTCGAGCCACTCGTGGTCGAGACGGTCCCCGCTGACTCCTCCAGGATCTTCAGGTCCCTCGGACGCCTCTGGTAGAGGTACGCCAGGGTGTAAGCACTGTCGGGGAACGGGAAGAAGCGGATGGCCATGCCGTTCTGGAAATCGGGGTCTCCGGTGATCGTGTAGATCGAAGGGGTGGACCCACCGTGGTAGATCCTCTGCGACTGAAGCCAGTCATTTGGGTGGATGTAGTCGAGCATCATCGAGTTGCCGACGATGACCACCTGGCCCATCGATTGAAAGTCCGTCGGCAAGGAGAAGCAGTCGCGCCAGATCTCGAACGTCGTGCTCGCCACATCCTCCCCAGGGTTGGAGGCGGAGTTGAGCTTGATGACCGTGCTGCTGGTCCTCTCGGAGACCTGGTAATAGACGTCGCTGAAGCGCACCACTCCGCGCGCCGCCCACGTTGGCCAGGTTCCGCCGGTCAGGGTCAGTTCTCTCGTACTGTTCGTGTAGACCACCGTGCCCGTCGAGTATGGGGCTACGGTCGCTAATCGCCCTTCGTGCATGTAGTACGACCAGCGCTTGAAGTTCACGATGTCCTGATACGCCGCCTGTACAGAGCGGCGCGCGGCCCTCTCCATCTCGGGAGAGGTAGATGCGTTGAGGTAATCTAACGCATGCTGAACCAGGTCCATGTATGTCGTCAGCGGCATCGGTCACTCCGGCCTCAAGCGGCGGCTTATGTCTCCATCGTCCACGCGGCCATGTGTGGTCCCGCTCACCTCGACGCGCGTGAACCCCGCACGGGATTCATCCACGCGAATTGGCGTTGCATCCGGCAGGGCCTCTGCGGTGAAAGTCACGTCCTGACCCGTCAGGGTGAAGCTCCCCGCGTCCGCGACCATGATGTACGTCCTGCGGAACGTCGCATCCTGACTTGTCAGGGTGAACTCGCCCGTGTCGGCGATGATCGACCTTGGGCGACCGATGCCAACGTCCTGCCCCGTGAACAGGAACTCCCCCGTCCCGGCAGTGAGCACCCGATGATACAGGAGGTTCGCATTCTGCCCCGTCAGGGTGAACGCGCCAAACCCCGCGTCGAGAGTGCGTGCGCTCCCGAACGACACATCTTGCCCGGTCAGAACAAACGCCCCCACCTCCGCAACCATGACCCTCTGGAAAAGGATGTCCTGCCCTGTGAGGATAAAAGCCGCGGCCTCGGCCTCGATTGTGTAACTCGTCAAAGTCGGTGGAACGACCGCCCACTTGATGACCGTCGTAGCTGCATCTGCTTGGGACCAGGTGAAGTCTCCCGTCGCCCCAGCGGTGGTCAGCACCTCGCTCGCATGCGCGCACGATGAGTCGTTCCCTCCCGAACTCAGGTGCTGAAAGCGCGTCGTCAGGGTTCCAGGACTGGTCGTCGAGACGTTCGACAGGAGCGAGTTGTCGTTGGTATGGTTGAAAACCGAGAAGCATACCATCGCCCCGTTCTGGGTCGTCGTGATCCCCGTGGCAGTCTCGTTGCCCGACCCTCTGAGCTGGCTCCCCGCCTCTTCGTAGGGAGTCCCGGTTGACGCCCCCCGGTAGACCGAAACCCCTCCCGAGCATGAGTCCGTGCAGCCCGAGATGGTGATGGTCTTGGAGGCTGTATTCGCGGTGGCGCGCTTCCACCACACCGCTGCTCTGGCGGTGCCGTTGTCGCGTCCGTGCATCAGGGCCCAGGTGTTCCCACCGGAGTCGTTGTCCGCCACCGTCGCGTCCGCTGCTGCGCCTGCGTTCATGAGCGACAGGAACAGCACGTCGTCCGTCTGGGTGCCGGCCGGTATGAGGAGCGTGAGGCCAGTCGTGCTGGCCCCCGAGCCCGCCTGCGATCCTACATGGGAGACGGCCATTATGTGATCGTGAGTACGCCATTGACTGCCGAGAAGTCCACGGTGAGAGACTCGCCATCCGCCAGAGTGATCGACGAGCCGTAGTCCCACCAGCCGATCAACTCGTCATTCGTGGCCGTGTCGTTGTAAAGCACGACGTATCTGAGCGGTCCAATCGACCCACCCGACGCAGTGAACGTCACGTCCCCGAGCACGAGTTTGTACGTGCCCGAGGACTGCGCACTGCTCGACTGGCTGGCTTGTGTACCGCCCGCGGTGTAGCCGTTGCCGGCCGAGATTTCGGTGAGGTTGGCCTTCACGGTGTTCGTGGCCACCGGCGCGGTGTTGGTCAGCATGACCTTCAAGGTGTCGCTGGCGAGTTGATGCACTTCCTCCGCAACTGCCTCCACGAACGAATTTATCTTGTTGAACGTCGCCACCTTATGCCCCCCTCTTCTTTGAGCCTCGTTTGATCTTGTTCTTCACCCGCTCCGTCACGTCCTCTAGTCGTCTGGGGGTCACTGGTCCGCCTTCCTTCTTCAGCTCTTGCTTGACGTACTTCTTCAAGAGGTGCGGCGCGATGTCCACCGGCTTCGGAGGTTCTTGCTCGCGCAGCTTGTTCTGCACAGCGCCGTTGCACCCCCAGCCCTCTTGCTCGCAGATGCGCTTCACGTCCCCCCGGTCCGACACCCATGCTCTGGGGTCGCCGGCGTAGCGCGCCAGGCTGTGCTTGTAGACCTTGCCTGCGAGGGAGACCCCGGCCTTCTTGGCTTTCTTGGCGTAGTAGTCCCCCATGGCGGGGTTCTTCTCGAACTGAGAGCCGTTGGCCGAGCCCATGAGGAACTCGCGGTCGCTCCTCGATTGAGGAGGAGTCTGGGACTGGAACATATCGCAGAGTCTGCACAGCCCTTCGAGGAAGGGGATGCCTTCGCGTTCATTGCACTTCGGGCACATCATTCGTCCTCAAGTCCCAAGACCATCGCCAGGATCAGTTCGTCGTCATGCCGGCGTTTCCAGTCGGCGAGTCGCTTTTTCTTCTTCACCGCACCTCGGCGCCGGGCCGTCGTACCACCACCACACGGGATGCCGGTCCAGTCGATGATGCCGACCAGGCCACATCGGGGCCCGCTTGTCACCGCTCCCGCAGGCAGACCCGTCCAATCGACGATGCCGCGGTAGCCGACTTCCGGCTCTGTGTCCGGCACGCCAACCGGATAGCCGACGAAATCCAGGAAGCCATGTTGAGCCACGTCAGTTATCCACTGCCGTAATCGGGTCCGCTCCGGCCGTTGCAGTCAGCGTCTGCGTGTAAGCTGTGGTAGAATCATCCTCTTTCTTCACCGTCAGGGTCGTGCCGCTGATCGACCATTCGTTGCGGAGCTTGCGCAGGGCGTTGAGGACTGACCGCGCGGCTTCACCAGAGACGCTTGACCAATCGCGCTTGAGCAGCGCGTCCGCGATGTTGTTGAGTTCCGCCGCAGCGATGACGCCCGAGCCAATGGCGGTGAGAGTTCTGGTGCCAGATGACCATGCCTTGTCTGCTGCACCCTGAGCAAAGTCGCCTGCGGCCTGAATGGTCGCATCTACCTTGTTGGCCGTCGTGAACGTGAGCTGATCCGTCTTGGCCTTGATCGCAGCCACTTCCGAGTCCACGTAGTCGTCGAGCGTATCGAGCGATGTCTGGCTCGCCCTGCTCGACACCGTGGCGTTGAGGTTGTCCCCGATGATCTTCCCGGCTGTGCCCGCGCCGTAAGCCCCCGGAAGTGCTGTGGTCCAGGGATCGCCCGCAGAGCCAGCGGCGTTGAGCGATGCGCCGGTGGAGCCGCTCACCACATGATCGGCCATGATCTGGTGCCAGAGGCTCGCCGCAGGGATGATGGCGAACGTCGTGGTGTTATCCGGCGCAGTGACCCAGGCCGGCTTGATCGTGGCGACCTTGGTCGCGCCCACATAGTCGGTGATGAACGCGGCCTGTCCTGCGCCCGTGCCCCCGGTGAGGTAGATGAGGTGGTCGTTGTAAATGTCGTTGGTGGCGCTTGCCGAGGCGTCCAGGGTGATCGTGCTGGCCCCACCTGCTTGAGCGGTGTTGCTGCGCACCGTTTGCATGCCGGTGTCCGCAGCGAACGTCGCACGGTCGATCGCGCTGTCAGCGATAACCGCTGCGGTAATGACCCCGTTCGCCGCGGCCTGCATGTTGCTGTCCATGCGCCCGCTCACCAGTGCCGCAGGCAGACGCGATTGGATGTCAGCCGTGTCCGTTTCCACGTCGGTCGCGGTCTTTACCGTCGTTCCCGACAAATTGACGACCGTGGTCGGACTGCCGATGTTGTTCCAATCGATGCCAGCCTCACCCGCTGCTGTCACGTCGAGCTTGCGGCCCGCTGTCGTCGGGTACAAGCTCGCCTGCGCTCGCAGGGTGAATCGCCCCACCACTTCCCCAACCACCGATACGCTGTCCACCGTTCCAGCCGTAATGACCACCTCGAACTGTCCGCCGTCTGCGTAGAACGTCCCGTCCGCCGAAGTATCGATGGTGACGTGGTTCAGGCCGGTGCGCGAGTCGAAGTCAACCGTGAGCGTGATGCCAGAGTCATCCTCCGTCGTGGACGATCCCTTGTAGACGCGCACCGCTGGCGTACCCGCGAGTTGGTGCGGAGCGCCCGTCGAGAAACGACGGGTTGTGAAGTTGAAATCAACTGTGTCGCCAGCGGCAAAATCTCCGAGATAGCTCATCCTGCCAACCCCCCGCAGCCAACAATCTTCAGGCCGCCGCCACTCCCGCCGCCAACCCCGTCATCAAACGCACACAGCCGAATCCCCATGTACGGCCGCCGAGTCGTCGTCGCCGCTGCCCATGCGCCTTCATCCAGGCGAGTTGCGAACCTGAACGCTGTCCCGCCGTCGTGAGCCTGGAAGTGATTGGCCGCTGCAACGTCGAAGTAATGGAGCGTCACTGTGCTGGTGGTCTGCGTCGGTTTGACCGCCAGATAGTAGGTCGTGTTCGCTGTAAGCGAGATTTGCGAGGAGAACGCGAACCACGCGAAACGCGGCGAGTCTCCTGCGGCCTTCACAGCGTTGGCGTCCACCGTCACCGTTGTCTTGACGGTCGTGCCCTCATAGAGCACGATTTCGTAGTTCGACGTGTTGGCGCTCAAGGCGTGGGTCAGCCAGCAACCATCCGCCTTGCAAGGGAACGGTACGCTGAACTCCATCGCGTACTCGTCCGCCGTGCCCGTGTCCTGTTTGAACGCTGCGCTGCTGGTTGCCGACAACGGGAATCCACCGTCAAGCGTGCCGAAGGTGCCGTCGTCGAACTCCAGGATGACGTTCGGGATGTCAGTGGTGTCGCTCCAAGACCCGCCAGACTTGAGCACCACGCCAGGCATGTTGAAGCCAGAAGAGTCCGCTTGAGCAAGGCAGCGGACATTGACCGCATCCGCTCCCAGCCGACCGGACCCGTCGTATTCGATGACCACCGCCAACAGGTCGCCAGGCGATACCGTGCGCGTCGCCGACAGCGCCCCGGTCTGATACCACGCATTCGACGTGAACCCCGCATCGCCGTTGGCAATCGCCACCGTTTGATCCTGGGTCTCGTCTGGCTGAAAGACCGGACCGGAAGTCAGGCTCACGTCCTGGAGCGAGACGGTCAGGCCAGATCCGCCGGCCTTGGTGACGGAGCCGAATAGAAAGCCGACCTTGTTGATGTTCTTGGAGCTGCCGTCCTTGTTCCAGACCCGACCGATGTAGGCGATCTTCTCGCCCGTAGCGTCGATGACGGCCGAATTGAGGAACGGACCGCGAGAGATGTACAAGTGCCGTGGCAAGTACGCTCCGCGTCCAGCGATGGTTTGCAGGGCCATTTACTTCGCCAAGCTCGAAAGCGATACCGTTAAACCAGACCCATCTTTGACTACATTGCCAAAGACAAAGCCAACCTTCTTAATGCAGCCAGCCACATGCAGAGCTTCGCTTTTGGATGCCAAGCCGGCCAAGCCAGCGAGGCAGCCCATAGCGCGCCTGAAGAAACTGCGACGGTTCATGAAAATCGCCCCCCATTTACTTCTTTCCAAGCGTGCAGCGATGGAAGATCGGGTCATCGGCGGCCGTCGTTGATTTTGCCTGCAACCTCACCTCGATAGCGCCGCTCGCGGCGGCCGGAAGATTCTGCCAGCCGCTGTCCAGCTCCCGCTCGCCGCTCTGCGTCAGAGACGGAGATTCATAAAGCACGGCGTTGTCGCTGTCGCGCACGATGCGCACCTGCCAGGGGCCGGTGCCGGCGAAGTTAGCCCACAGCCGCAAGCGGTACTGAGTGCATCCGGTGAAGTCGATCAGGACTCGTTCGCCGTTGGCCCCCGGAGGAACGTTGACGTAAGCCGTGCCGATGTTGGTTTTGGTCACATCGCGCGTGAGCAGGTCTTGCTGTTGCACGTTCGTCGCCTCCTCGCCGAGTAGCACCCGCCCCAGAAACGCCGCCAGGTCTGCGCCTTTGCTTTTGTGCCAGCGAGCGAGCTTCCTCAAGAGGTCGAGCTTTTCGTCGCTCGTCAGCGGAGCGGGGTCGTGGTGGCCGGCTTTGAACGTGAACGAATCCCCATCCAGCGACACGGTGAGCGTGAGGTGCTCACACGAGCCGCCGGAATCGCGCGTCGAAGCTGTGCAGATGCCGGCCACTACTTACCCTTCCTCTTGGGCTTGTCCTCGTCAGGTTTCTTCTTTGGCACCTTCTTGATGCCCATGACGTCGTTGGCTCCATCCCGCACGACCTCGTACTCCGTCTCTTCCGGCTGACGTTCGGGCACCTGCACGTTCACCACCGGAGCCGGCGGTGGGGCTACGTTCACGATCGGCGGCGGCGTCTGCACGTTCACCACCGCGGGAGGCGCGGGAGGAATCTGGATCGGCGGCGGCTGCACGTTGATGTTCGGCGGAGATGCAGCCACGTTGATCGCCGGATTCGCTGGCTGGACGTTGATGTTCGGCACCGCTGGCTGCACCGTCACCTGCGCTGGGGGCACGGTGACGGTGGGCATCCCCACATTCACCGTCTGCGGTGGGGACTGGACGTTGATCGTCTGCTGCGGAGTCGTCACGTTGAACGACTGCTGCGGCTGACCCACCACGTTGATGTTCACCGTCACCGGCGGGGTCGGAGGAACAGGCGGCAACTCGGGCAATGCTGGCAGCGCCGGCTCCTGCATCATTGGTTCGGCAGGCATCGGTTGAGCCATCGGGTCGGGCGTGGGCGCCATCGGCATCCCCGTTGCCGGATCGACTGGTGGCATCATCGGGGGCTGGAGCATCAGCTTCTCAGGCTCGATGTCATTGGCCTTGGCCCACATCTCCAAGACTGCGTTGGTCGGGCCCACGTCCCCGGACTGCATCGAATACTGGAACAGCGGCTGGAACACGTTCTGCATCGCCGCGGTCGCGTCCCCGACTTGCTTGTCCTTGTTCGGCTTCCGGGCTGAACCCGCTTCGATGCGGTATTCCAGTTGATGCAGAAGCATGCTCGGGTCGGTCGGGGTCACGAACTGCCCCCAGAGTTGTGCCCCAACCGGACCCAAGATCGGCTCCACGTCCTGCGGTTCCAGGTTCCACCGCGCCGCCAGCGCTTCCCGGCGCGCCACATCGGTCATCGCATCTTCGACCTTGTTCGCCAAATCATCCGGCCGCACCCGAAGTTGGTTCGCCTTGACCGCGGCCTCTTCCGCAGACCGCATCTGCACCGGGGTTGAGCCGTACATCAGCTCCGTGAGCCCCACCCGCCTCTCGAAGGCTTCGTTGACCATCATGACGACCTTCAGGATGTCGCCATGAAACGGAGGATGCTGAAGGAACTCGACGATCTCACCGATCTTTCCGGTGGACGCTTCAATCTCGATCAGCTCGTAGTCCGTCCCGCTCACAATCGCCCGCTTGATCTCCTCCGAGGCTCTCTTGGCGCAGACGATCAGGTCCCGACAAGCTGTTCCCACCTTCGAGGCCAGGAACGAGTACACCCAGTTGAGGAACTTCAGCTCTCCCATGGCGGGCTTGAAGTGGCTCATGGGCCAGATCTTGCGCGGCACTTCATGGAAGATGAACGGTGTGCAGGGCCAGGCGTCGTCCGCCCAATAAGGCGTCTCCCACTGCACTCGCTCGCCCACCTGCATCGGGTCCGCCCACAATTCCGGGGGGATGTTGAGCGGGTAGTCGCACTTCTCGCAGATCGCCAGGAACACGTAGTTGCCATGCACATCGACCTCGTACACCGACGGATCGATGCCGGACAGTTTCCCCCCAAGGCCCATCTTCGACCACACCTTCCAGTAGCCGATCAGGTCGTTGGTGCGGCCGTTCTGCTTATCCGAATGCGCTGGAGGTTTGGTCTCCTGAGTAGCCTTCTCGTCGTAGCTCTCGGCTGAGCCTTTGCCCCTCAGTGACCCCGGAGGCAGGCCGTATTCTTCCTCGACCTGCCATGCGGGTTGGAGGCACCACAGCGCGGTCCACTTGCAGTCGTCCCGGTTCTCCACGTCCGGGTCCATGACATAGTTGTCCACCGACTCGTGGAAACTGGCGACCATCTTCCACGGAGTTCCCGGGGGTTGGTAGACCTGCGTCCGCAACAGACCCATGCCCTTGATGAACGCCTCGTCGATGGTCCGGCGTGCGTTCGACTTCAGGTCCGTGGCGACAGGGGTGTAGTTCTGGTAGGCCAGCATCAGATCAGCGCGCGTCTGGTCCGTGTGCTTTCCCACCACTACTTGCTGCACCGTCATCGCGTGCTGCGCCTGCACCATCGGGTCGTTCGGATCTCCGAACAACTCGACGCTCGGCATGAATAGCTGACGAGGAGTGATCGTTCTGACGGGGTTCGTGTGATACAGGTACGGCCCGAACAACTGGATCGCTTCGGCGACCTTGTTGTGGGTCATACAAAATCTTGGGCGCGGCATCCCTTCGGGGCCGGCGTAGACGAAATCCCCCTTCATCTCGGAGCGCTTGAGATCGTAAAGGAAGTCGTAAGGGCCGTTGAAGAACTTCATTCCTTCGTCGGCGTCCTTCTGGAAATCCTTCTTGTGATCCAAGCCCAGCCGGATCTTCTTGAGCCAGTGCTCTTTGATCGCCTTGTATGGGGTTTCGGTCATTTCTCAGTTTTCTTGGGGGCCGGTTCGAGCAACACTTCCAGAGCCGCCACACGCGCCTGGAGTTCGCCGATGCGCTTGTGCTCGTCGGTGTAAGTCCAGGTTCCCGCGTGCGTTTTTTCAGCGTCCGTAGTGGTCGGATCGTCGTGATGATGCACGCCGTCCTTGACCACGAAGTACATGTTGTCCGCATAGATCACCGCGAGACACACATGCCGCGCGTGCTCGCCAGAGACGTCGTTGACCTTGGTCACGATGGCCGGCACCCACTGCTCGCCAAGATCACCACCGTCGTGCCAGCGAACGGTCGTGCCGCGCTCAACGTGAGGCATTTTCCAACTCATGAAGATCTCCTAATTGCGATTCCACCCAGGGGCGGACCAGCTCGTAAGTCACTGAGGTCGGAACGTCCGACGTAAGCAGGTCGAACAGGAATCGCGCCACCGCCTCCCAAGCCACCTTCACTGGCTTGGGCTGCTGAAAGAACAGTGCATAGTCCTCCGAGGGCGCACCCATGTACGACTGGTACAGCGCCGCCGCGGCGTCCTTGGCTGAGACTTCCACCTCTCGACCTTCGCGCGGGTCCATCAGCCAGATCGCCTTGGCCGCAACCGCTTCCCAGCGGTCCTCTTCGTAGGTCGGCTCTCCATCCGTGGCAATCGCGTAGGCTTCGTTCGCCTTCACCGCCACATCCACAATCCCGAGGCCGTTGAACGTCTTTTGCATCATGGGGCTAAGCTCCTGGTCCTAACCGAACGTACTGGTCCTTCTTCTTGCGCTTCCGCTCCATCGCCAGCACCGCGTAGTTCTTGTCCCTTTTGGGCTGAGGCTTCACATAGCGCGGGTTGTACTGCACGAGGTATCTGAAGCAGTGCATCAGATGGCAGCGCCCGCGGTCATCGGTCTCATCGGAGACAATCGCTCCATTCACCGTCTGGAGACGCTTGAAGCGATAGCGCTTGATCTCCATGACGAAGTTTGGCATCCGCCCCTTGATGATCCTCAGCTTCGGCTCGGCATCTTCTTCTCTCTGCCTCAGCCACAACCTGCACGCCTCCACACCGGCTTGTTTGTTCGAGTCTCCGTGAAGGAACATGCTTCCCGTCAGCGCCGAGGCGATCTTGCGCTTCCGTAGGGCGCGGGAATACTGCTCCTCGATCGACAGACCCGATCCCGCTTCAACCTTGCGGCCTTCCTGATGGTCGATGAGGAACGCTTGGAATGTCTGCCCCCCGCACTTCTCCCGCATGCGCTCGCCGAACTGCTCCGCATCGCAGTTGGGGATGTAGAGCTCGTCGTAGCCGTAGGCGTAGTCCCCCTTGTCGGGGGGAGGCACGGCCAGGAACATCGCGGCGCAGATTTGCCTTCCGGGGTCGATGGAGACGTAGCGCGTCCAGGTGTCGGGGATGTCGAAGTATTCGACCTCGTGGACGTCGGCTTTGAACTCGGGATAGACGATGGAAGTGAGCATGGCGAATTGACCATGCACGCGCACCAAACGCTCGTCCTCCGACATCTTCTCCTTGAACAGGTCTTTCTGTTTCTTGGTGAGGTGAGGGTTGTCCTCGAAGGACAGCTCGAACTCCTCGATGGTTTTCTCAGCCTGGAACTTCTGCTCCTCGGCACGGCAGTGCAATTCATAGAGCTGCTCGGTGCCGGCTTGAGGAGTGGCGGACCACTGGAAGATGCCGTTGCGGTCGATCAGACGCGCGCTGACTTCCGTGTACCAAGCCTTATGCTCGATTTCCTCGTCGAACCAGGCAAAGTCAACCGTCGTGCCCTGCGGAGGAGCCGCTTCCCCTGAGAAGAAGTGAATCTCCCACCCTGTCACGAGTCGCACGATCTTGGGCAGATTCTCTTTCTTGTTCTCCCAGACGATTTCCGAGATGAGCCGCGGCGGGATCAAGGGAGGGGACGGACGCGCTTCCTTGGCTCTTTCCAGATCGGACTCGTCGAACGGCCGGTAGGAGCGCCACAGACCCGTCACCTTGTCGCGGATGATCTTGAATGCTCCTGCTCTACCGAGCATGCGCCACAACACCTGGCCGACTTCGCGTCCCTGTTTGCCGACGACGTAGCAGATGCCTTCCTTGGGGTACTTGTTGAAGGGATCTTGGTTCGTGACGCAGCGCGCGCACTCCACGGCGGAAGCGACCGATTTCCCGCTGCGGTTGCCGCCCCGAATGATTTTTTCGGCGGCGGTGCAGTGGTGAAACGGCGCCTGGAGGGGTGTGGGCTCGTAGAGGTTGAGGGCTTCAAGCCGGCGGGAGGCTTTCTCCGCCAGCAAAGCCTTCAGCTTCGCCGTGTCCACTTCCGGGCATGTCAGTACCGTGTCGAGCATCTAGTTCGCCGTACAGTTGCCGGTAGCCCTCCACGAGCTTTTCGAGGACGGCTACCTTGGCTTCCAGTGCCTTGACCACTTCCGATTCCGTGGGCATGGCTTCCTTGATCGTCTGCTCCAACTCCGCGTCCGACAGATTCTTGAACCGGCTCCGCTCCTCTTCATTGGGAGTCGCAGTGGTCCATAGCGTCATGCACATGCTCAGCATGCGCTGGGCATACTGGCTCTTGGGGTCGGACGAGTCGTATGCCTCCCAGAGCCGGCTTGCCAGTTGGTCCATGCCCCCGGCTTTGCGCCACAGGGCCCGGGCCAGCTCGACGACATCTACTTCCGTGTCCCGGCCGTCGAATACGTCCTTTAGGCCCTTGCGCAGGTCCTTGCGGGCTTTCTTGGCTTCTGGTGACGACGGCATGGTGAAACACCCCGGTTGGTCCTAAGACTTCCCCGGGGCTCTCCCCCCCAGTGACAACAGAAGGAGTTTCACTCGTCCTCTTCCTTGTCGAGATCCTTGAGCCACACCAACGTCTCGGTTTGCACTTGCCCGTTTCCGGGAGCCGTCGCCCAGCGTCCGTTCAGGGTCTTGCCGTCGAGCTTGTACTGGTTGACGCCCTTCAGTACCTTCCCCTCGACAGGAGCCGACCAGCCCACCGAAAGCGTGTCGCCGACCCGAATACCAACGCCGGAGAACGAGCCTCCCGAGGTGGTCCAGGTCACGAGGTAGACTTCCCCGCGCCGGTAGATGACGCAGACCCCGCTGTACTGCTTGCCCCCGGTTTCGATGCCCTTGCACGAGTAGTAGCCCGTGATGTCGCCTGAAGGCTTCGTCTCCTCAAGGCGCGTCTGGCCGTTCACCAGGAGGTTGAGGCAGAAGATCAGCGCCGCGACGGCGACGGCGGCGAGGAGGTGGTAGCGGCGTTTCATTCGAGTTCCCTCTGGATCTCCCGGAACCTCACTGCCCAGCGCATGCGGTCGTCCCAGGTCGCGTCCTTCCATGTCACCCACCACGCGGCGAACCACACCTGATGCCTCAAACGGGCGATACGCACCTCTTAGTGACGCTGCCACCCGCCCCACATATCCCGGTCCGCCTCGCGCTCGCGCAGGTATGTGCCGGCGAGTTCGTACTGCTTGCGGCAGATGTCCTCCGAAGGGAACATCGCCACGTCAGCCAGCGTCACCAGGACTATGAGCGTCGTGTACATGGTTCAAAAGCCAGCGCCGGCCTTCTCTCCAGCGCTGGCGTCCTCCTGCGGCCTCTCCCGAACCACAGGAGTCACGTCGCCCCAATACTCATCCGCCCGAATGGCGTCGGCGGTGTACATCGTCGTGCACTCGTCCTGGCGCGTGATCTCGGACGGGTTCATTGCTTCTCCGGCGGAAGATTCTTGACGTACACCGCAACCGTTTCCCAACGCTTCCCGTCAAGCGAAGGCACCGATACGTCTCGCCGTTCATGAGACAGTTCGCGGCGAACAAATTGGTGCGTAAACGTCTGATAGCGGTTGTCAACTAGGCGGTCGTATCGCACCGTGTAGAGGCCATCTGCAATCGCCAGGACGGTGGCGCAGCGAACTTCGTAAAAGGCGTTGATGTCAACCCTGTCGCCTATCTGGAAATCATCCGGCGGAGGCAGTGCCGCAAGTTTGCGCATCGTCTCGCCATAGCCTTTTTGCTCCACAAGCCGACGCGCGCTATCCTCGGCGGCCTTCTTGCGCCGCTCGGCGTTCTGTGCGTGGATGCGATCCCATTCGGCATCGCTCCATCCTGGGTCGGTGCGACCACAACCAGACGCGAACAGGCAGAGGATGATGGTCAGTCGCCTCACTGGTTCTCACTTCTTCTCGCTGGGCAACAGCTTCAGCAGGAAGCCGTTCGTGTTCTCGATCGTCGTGCTCGTTGATGGCTTGAGCCAGTTGTTCAGCAGGTAGCCCACGCCACCGCCACCACCGACAAGCGCCGCAGTCAGAGCCGCCTTCGTCAGCAGGCCCGCCACGCCGGATGACGGTGCTGGCACGGATGGCGGTGGCTGGTGGTAGTGGTTCTCCGTTGTCGGGGAATCAATGAGGATGTTCCGCCCCATTTCGTCCTCGCTCCCCGTGCCAGCGCCCTTAGCGCCGAACTTCTCCATGCGTGCCTCAAACAGCCGGTGGTGGTTCTCCCGCCACCGCTTGTTGCTGTCCAGCACCAGTTTGTCCGTGTCCTGCTCCTGCTGCCCCCGTTGCAGCAGCATCGCCAGGGCCACCTTGTCCGCCTTCGCTGATTCGAGCAAGTTCGGCTCGCTTGGCGTCGAGGTTGAAGGCGGCGCTGAGGCTTGCGATTCGCTCATCCAGCACCTTCTTGATTTCGCCGGACGCGCCCTGCATCTCAGCCAAGATCGCTTGACGGAGACGCAGGTGCGTCAGGCGTGATTCTTCCATGTCCATCGCTCAGCCTTTACTTCTGGCCGGGGACGCCGGAGACGCCGGCGCCGCCCGGAGACTGCGGCTGGGCCTGAGCCGACCGCTGCGCCAGGATGCCGCTCGCGAGCTGGACCTGCATCGAAGCCGCGGCGCCGAACGTGCCGCGCGTGATTTCGGACAGAAGGCCGGTGCCGGCGTTCTCACGCTCCATCTGGCCGAGCCAGACTTCGTGGGTCTTGGCGAACGCTTGGTCCAAGACTTTCTCGATGGTTGCATCAACAGCCATTTCGTTCTCCTTTGGGCTCTCGCCCGGTACTGGGATCTGGATCGGTTCTGCCATGGAACGATCACTTCACCGGGATTAGTTGGATGCGCAAGGGTTCCCCCGGGCCGAACTCCGAACGCTGGATCACTGTGCCCTTGGCGTCGAGCAGCTCGCATATCTGCCGCTGAGCACGCAGGGCGTTTAGCTCGTTTCGTAGCGCCGCTACTTCGGCTTGCAGTGCCGTTGTGTCTCCGTCTTTGCCGTCTCGTCCCGGAGGGCCTGCCGGTCCTTGTGGTCCAGCCGGTCCACGGTCACCTTTTTCTCCCTTGTCCACCTTCCGCGACTTCAGTTCAGCAATGTCGGTCTGAATCTGGATCAGCACCGCAATGAGCGCCTTCTTCTCGGCCTCCAACTCCTTCTTGATCTCGTCACGGATCCGGTCGATCACCGGCCCCGTGCGTTCAGGAGGCGTCACGGCCGGCGGCTGAACGGGTTGCGTTGGCTGTCCAGGACTCCCAGGAGGCACCTCGATGATCGGCGGGCCGTTGCCGGACGGAGGGCGGACGCCTGATGGCGGGCGAGCACCTGACGGCGGACGTGGCGAGCCTCGGCGCGGCGGGCAGAGCCTCGGCAGGCAAGCGTCTACGAAGCGGTGGATGTTTACGAGGGTGACAGCTTGCGGCTCGAAATAGCCGCTGTTGTCGTAGTCCGGCCCGCCCCAGACCACGCCGCACAGCTCCTTCGTCTTAAGGATGAACACTCCCGAGCCGCTGTCCCCGCTGATGACCTGGAAGCTCAGCATCAGGTTGTAGTGCGGCGACCTTTCGCGGTAGCCAGCAATGAACCCACTGCGGCGCTGCATCTGCCCGCCGCCGTAGCCCACTTGGCAGATGCCAGTGCCCTTGAGTGGGTAGCTCTTGGCGACCGGGACGAATGGCGTCGAGGCGTCAGCGGGAATGGCGATGGCCGCGAGATCCGCGCCCGTCTTGTCGTAGCCGATCACCTCTCCCTCGAACTCGTGACCCGAGGGGAAGGTGACGATGGCGATGCCGTTACCCTTCTCGACAACGTGCTTGTTCGTCAGCACCATCGCAGCGCCTTGCTGCGGATCGACGTGGATCACCGTCCCAGAGCCGCCGTAGCCGCCTTGCATGCGGATCTTGACCGACGCGGCAACCAGATCGGCCGGGATGTAGTCCGCGTATTCGGGACGTCCGTTTCCGGGGCGCGGCAACTCCGCGCTAGGCGGAAGCAGTCAGCCGTCCGCCGGGCGCGTGTACTGGCCCAGCGCCGGCGAGGCGATCAGCAGCAGGAGTAGTAGGCAGCGTGACATGGCAGCGTCACTTCAGGATGAAGTCCAGCGTTCGCCTTTTCTCACGAAACTTCAGAGCGTCCTCTACCGCAGTCGGGTTCCATCCCTTCCAACTCCAAACGTGGCCGAAGATGAGGTGGCAGCCTCTGGCCTCGCACAGCGTCATCAGGTTGTCCCGGCACAGCTCTTGCGCGGGGAACAGGTGGAACGGAAGTATGTGATGAACTTCGAGCTTCTTGGTTCCACCGCAGGCCGCGCAGCATGGGTAGCTTTTCAGGTGCTCAGCCCTGACCTTCCGCCATTTCGGCGAGCGCTTGCCCAAGTTGGGCTTGCCGCGCCACCAGTCGAGCAATCGTCGCAGCATGGTTCACTCAAGAGCCTTCTTGGCTTCCTCGATTCGTCGCAGCGCTTCGTATTTTTCCTGTTCAGCAGCTTGCAGGCGCTGGCGCAGATCATGAGTTTCCTTGTCCTTCTCCTCCATGAACCCCCCGACGAAGAGGAGTATGATGGTCGCGCCAGCAAGCGCGCCTCCCGCCAACCACACAAGCCAAAACAGTTCCATCCGAACCTCCGTGCTCAAAGTGGCGGGCCGGGTCTATCCCTTCCTGGCTCAGCCACGGGGGCGGCCCGCTCGCCCCAAGATCATTTGCAGCAGCAGTCCTTGCACACGCAGTCGCCGTTGTAGATCACGGGGAGCGTCGCCACCGGCGCGGCTTCAATCAGCCTCAGTTCCCGAGCGAGGAACGGGGCGTATTGCAGTTTGCCATCGATGGCGCTTTTCCAGCGGATCGTGAACGCCTCGCGTTCCCTGCCCACGATGATGCCGCTGCCAACCGAAACGAACCTGTCTGCCGGGTTCGGGTTCTCGTGGTAGAATGCCACCTTGTCGCCAATGGAAAACTTCCCGGTCTGGGGGAATATCTGGGGCGGCAGCGTGGGGACTTGGGCCATTGGCCTTTCGGGAGGCGGCTCACATCGTCCGCCGCCATTTGGGTCGGACTCAATCCCGCGAGCCGGCGGGATCGGCTTGGCGGCTTGCTTGTTTGTGCGTTCGATGAACTCGTCACCGGCTTCCGCCTTCACGCGCCAGACCTCGGCCTTCTCTTTGAAGGCTCTGAGCTGCCGATGCGCTTCATCGCGCTGCTCCCACAGATCGCCACGCTCCTTTTGCAACTCTTCGATGATTCCATCTTGCGCCGACGCCTTTCCGCGAAGGCTGGCGTAATCCACACCGAGCCAGAGGATGCCCCAAGTGAAGGCAACGCCAAAAACCATTCCAATGATCGGTGCCCACGGTGACGGCTTCACTTCATTCCTCCCAAAGCACCGCATCCAGGAACGTCTCTGCCACGTCCCCGAACCAGTCCACGGCGGCCACGAGCCACTCGATTACTTGTGCCACACGAACCTCAGCTCCATCCCCGGCGACAGCCCCGCTCCGTTGAGCAAGGTCCCCAGGTTCTGCACGTACCTGACCCCGACCACCCACCGGCCCACTGCGAAATACTCCATCACCCCGCCCTCTTCACGGCTCAGGGCATAACCCCGACCCTCAGCGAAGTGGACGGTGTAGGTCATTGCTCCTGGCCCTTGATCTGCCGCTTCAGGATGTCGAGTTCCGCCTGAAGCCGCGCCTGCTCCAGCATGCACTTGTGCTCGGCGTTGCGCATCGCGTGACGCTCCTCGCGAGACTCCCGCTCCAGCCTCTCGAATCTTTCGTGACATTCCTTCTCGGCGTCCTTGGCCTCCTGCCGCACCTCGGCGACCTCCGCTCTCAAGCTCTCTACCTGATCGGACAGAAGCGCTATCACCGCTTCTTGGCCCTTGCTGGCAAGCTCGTGGGCAATGCTGTCCTTCTTGCTCTTGATCGTCAGGAGCGTCTTGATGTACGGCCCGCCCTTGACGAATATCACCGTCAGCACCGACGCGGCCCCGGCGAAGATCGCCGCCCATGCCTTGTCATCCATCACCCTCCTCCTCCGTCACTGTCTCTGCCTTCGCCACCTCCTCCAGGAGGTACTCTTCCGCGAGCTTGTGCATCCCCAGGGCCATCGTCAGGCCGCAGTTCCAGTCCACATGCCGCTGCAAGCAACCTTCGCGCTTGGGGTCCTGCTGCTCGGTGATGATGAACACGGCGATCTGCCGCCGGCTCAATTCGGCGATGACGTCCTTCATCGTCGCCAGCTCAAGCTCCATTCCTGATCTCCACGCCGTTGGACTTGGGTTGACGGATGTAGACCATGCGCTCGTTGTGCGGTTGATTGCGGAGGACGGCTTCGCGGTATTTCTGGTTGACTTGGCTGATGGACAGGGGCGCGGGCTTGCCGACGCACTTGGGCTTGTAGTGCCCAGCCCAGGCGTCCCAGTTGCAATGCACCGCCGCGTAGCCCAGGCGCTCTTGGATGACCATGCCGATGTCGCGCGTGCAGGTCACATCTTCCGTTGACGCCTTCTCCTGCTCGTATTCGTCGGTGTACTCGTAGTAGAAGTAGGGCGGCTTCAGGTAGTCAAAGACACGCAGGTCGAACATGATGAGGCCCGTGGGCAGCGCCGCCACCGGCTCGATCCCAGAGCGCTGCGCCGCTTCCTCACGACTGAACTGCTTGATCGAGTAGTCGTAGTTCGGCGTCCCCGTTTCCATGTCCCCAAACTTGAACACGTAGACGTTCTCTGCCGGAGGCGGCCCGCCATAGGGCGCGCCGATGACCACCGGGCCCTTGTGGTGATGCTGGTAGAGGAAGTCGAAGGATGAGTCCCAGAACGGCTTCGCGCCATGCGGGACGTACAGGTCGGGATGTTGGTCCGAATCCACCATCACCAAGACGTCCGCGCCGCGCGTGATTGCATCGCGGACGGAACGATTGCGGGTCATGGTCAGTGGCGTATCCGAGTAGTCCGCCTCCATCGCCTTGTCGATCCGCTCATCCTTTTTTGCTGTGAGCAAAGTCGTGGCGAACCATGAGCGGATCGACGGGTGACTCATAGAGACGCCGCCATTTCCGCCGAAACTGAAGAAAGCGAAATACACGTTCAGTCGCTGGGGGGTCACGCTGTGTTACCTTTCGGGAGAAACAGGATCTGTTTGGATTCTTCGAGATAGCGAATGGCGCTCTTGAGGTCATCGATGGAATCACGAAATGCGCCTAGGCCCATGTTGCATGTGTTGCACAGGAGGCCGCGGCCCTTCTTGGCTTTGTGATCGTGATCAACGTGCAGACGAACCTTATTTCGATGATTGCTGATGTCGTCAGGTAGTCGCCTGCAAATCGCGCATCGCCCTGCCTGCGCGTCCATCATTGCTTCAAAATCGTCTATGGTGATCCCGAAGAACCGCTGTAGTTTCCATTCAAAAACGCGCAGTCGTCTTTTGTCGGAATTGAAATACTGCTTGTACTTGTCGCGGTTCAGTTCATACTCGCGCCGCTTGTTCTCCTTCACCCGTTCGTGATTCCGTGCAATCCACTCGCGTCTTTTGCCGTTGAAGCACTCCTTGCACACGCCGCGTCGTCCGTCCGGATTTGAGCGCACGACGCCGAACGCATCAACAGGCTTTTCCTGTTGGCAGCGCCCGCATCGTTTTGTCGCGCTCCTCACTGTCACTGGGGGCCTCCGAAAACTAAGCCGACACTCCCTTGATGACCACGAAGTTGAGAACCACCGCCTCGCTCAGAGAGCCAGCCGACCAGTTCGCCAACGTGATCTCGCACGATCCGGCCGCGGTCGCCGTCACCGCCACGCCGTAGGACGCCGAAGCGCCGCCCGAGGCGATGCTGACCGCCACCACATCCGTCGCGGCAATCGCCGAGTTGGTCAGGGTGAACGCCACTTCCGCGCCCGCCGCCAGAGCGGCGTTGTTCATCGTGATCTGGCCGCAGACCTTGTTCAGCGTCACGCCGGTTGACTTGTTCGTGGCCTGCGTCACCGTGCCGCCAGCGCCTGTGGCGTAGCCGATGCCCGAGGTCGCGCCGCTCGACTTGATCGTGCCGGTCGCATCGACGTTGCGAAAGCCGGTCACATCCTTGTTGGTGTCCACGACAACCGCCTTGGAGGCGGCCACCGTGCCGTTCGTGATGCCGTCGATCTTCGCCAGGTCCGCTGTGTCCAGGTCCTGGAGCTGCTCCACTTCGTCCTCAAGCTCCTGCGCAGCGCCCGTGCCCAGGGCCAGACGGAGCTTGTTGTTGAGTTGGTCGGAAAACGCCATGATCTATTCCCCCCGTTACTGCTGCTCCAGGCCGAGTCTGACCACGATGCCCGAGGCCGTTTGCGTCGGCGTACCCGCCGTCGTTGCGGCGATGTACAGGGCTTCGGATGTCGAACGCGCCTTGAGCATCAGGTTGATGTTCTCGATCGTCGCCACTTTGCAACCGCCCAGGTCCTTCCAGTCCGCCGCCGCCACTGTCACATGACCAAGAATCGACAGTGCATTCGCATCCGAGATGCTCGGCACGTCGTTCTCCGTGCCCAGCGACACGTTCTGGTCCAGGAAGTAGAAGTCCATCACCGCGGCGGCTTGATCGTCCTTGTCAATGACTGTCATGGACACCAGCTTGGCCGACGCCCCCGGACCACGCACCGTCTGCGTGGCAATGATCTGCGTGTCCGCCAGCACATCGCCAGCGCCGTACGCGCTCGTGTCCAGGCTCAGCGTCACGTCGATTACGTTGGCGTCCTTGTAGAGCATCAGCGCCTCGCACTAATCAGCTTGAGTTTCGGAGCGTTCCAGTACGCCTCTTTGAACACGCTCACACTGAAGCCCTGGTCCGCCAGGTATTCACTGAGGCACTCCGCATCGAAGCGCTTCATCTTGCTTGAAGATCCCGGAAGGCCCTCGTGAACCTCCCCGATGATCTCGTCCACCAAGTCCAATCTCTTGCTCGTGCCCAGGACGATGAACTCCGACCCTTCGATGTCGAGCTTCAAAAGCCGCACGCGCTCCTTGCCGTCGTCCGTGGCTTCCCGGATCGCTTCGTCCAGAGACACCGTGGCCACCGGCTCGCGCTTGTTCTGCCCCCCTACCGTGACGTTGGGCAGCACCGTCCCGCAGCAGGTTGAGCCTTCGGGGTAGCCCGAGAAACACACTTCCTCTTCGCAGTCGCTGCGCCACAAGGCGCATTGCCTGCGGCGGACGCCGATGAGCGAATTGGTGTTCCCCGTGAGGTAGCGGAAGTTGTCCCTGTCAGGCTCGTAGCAGTGGATCCGCCGCGCGCCACGCCCTGCACAGGCCACCGCGAAGGAGCCAATGTGGGCCCCGCCGTCGATGATGATGTCGTCGGGAGCGAAGAAGTGCGGCAGGTGATAGCAGTTGCCCTGAACGACTTCCTGGAAAACGTCCCGGTCCTGCGTGCCAGGGCGAAACTGAAACTGAAGCGCCGGGGCGGTCGCAAGCATTGTGTCACCGGAGAAAAGGTCCGCGAGACGCGCCTTGAATCACGCCTCGCGGCTCACCCCCGCCTAAAGGAGTGATTCGTTACCAGACCTTAATGAACGCGAGCAGCTCAGCGTTGGTATTGCCCGTGGTCACGGCGCTCATCGCCTCGCCGACGCGATTCAGTGCCTGGCCCGCCAGGACCGCCGTCGCGCCAGTCAGGTCCTGCGGACGCACGCGGCCCGACGTGGTGGCGCCGGACGTCACCGCAGTCAGGGCCACGAGGATTGTGCCGACCGGAATCAGGTTGTTGGCATCGCCTTCAAGGGGAGTCGTCACCAAGGACGGCCCGTCCACCACCACCCAGCCGATGTCGTACTGCACGATGCCCGTGGACGAAAGGAACTCGTCCACCACACCCGCGCACTTCTCGGCCGTCACGTCGCACATGCCGTCCACCCGGGCGCGGTTGACGCCCGCGGTGGCCTGGAAGGTGACGACCGACTTCGGACGAAGGGCGAAAGATGCCATGTTCCGCACCGCCACGCACCGGACGTAGTGCGAAGAACGGTGGGGCTTGACCGTCTCGGTCGAGTTGTAGTCGATGTCCTCGAAGGTCCAGTGCTTGCCTTCGATGGCCAAGCCCGGAAGGTCCGAGGAACTGATCGTGTAACCACCGTTGACCAGCGTGGTCCCACGCGGAAAAGGAGGACTGCCGTGCATGTATGAACTCCAAGGAGGCCAAATGTTTGGAAGGTAAAGGCTTACGTCACGCTGTCAAACTTCACGAACCCCTTGACCGTCTCGACCTTGAAGTTGCCGAACATATCCAGCGAGAAGCGGTCGGTCTTGGTGGCGATGTCGTAGTCCGGGCCGTCCGCCACAATCAGCTCGTCCTGCATCGAGCAGACCTCAAGCTGATCCAGGGGCAGACCGTAACCCGCATCCGCGGGCACGCCGTACTCCCAGGTCACGTCCACGCCGTCGAAGTTGAACACGTCCGAGAAGCCCAGCTTCACCAGGCCCGAGGAGCCGTCGCCGCGCGAAATCGTGATCTGCTCCTTGTCGCGCTGCTTGTTGGCGAACTGCCGGAACAGCTCCTCGTTGAGGATGCACACATCCAGCGTGTGGTTCTTCGACAGCTTCTTGGCCTTGATGAACCCGAAGGCCAAAGCCTCCTCGCAGGTGTTCGGCCAGGTCTTGGTCGAGGCCGACCACCCACCCGAAGCCGCCGCCACCGCGGAGGTGTAGTCCACCACCAAGGGCGCGAAGTAGTCGTAATGCGCGTCACCCTTGCCACCGGGCCAGGTGCCCGACCACGAGCCGCCCTTGTTGCCCAGGGCCGTCGAAAGACCGGCGTAGGTGTCCGACGTGGTGCCGATCGGCGCCGAAGCGGAGGCGCCCGAGACCCCGAAGAAGCTCTCGATGCCGTGGAAACGCTTGGTGTTGCCGGTGGCGTTGCCGTCGATGTACAGCTCCTCGGGGAGCTTTTCCTTGAACTCGTCCATCATGATCTTGGACAGGTCCGAGTAATACTTGACGATGCCGGCGCTCGTGCGATTCTTGAGCTTTTCGATCTTGTGGAGCTGATCGACCATCGCGTAGCCGCGGTATTCGAGTTGGGCCGTGACCCAACGGTCCACGGGGCTGAAGGTCAGGGTGTCGCCGTACTGGAAGCCCTGGAGGGAGCCTTGCTTGAAGCGCACCTTCCAGTCGAGCTTGTCGCCGCCGTGGCCGTAGCTGATGAGGCCACGCGAGTTAATCATCGCCCACAAGCGGCGCGTGCGGAAAAGCTGGTTCACCTCGCCTTTGATGAACTCATTGGTCGTGGTGTTGATGATGCGTTGGATTTCGGTCGCCATTTATTAACCCCCTAAAGAGCGCCGGCCGCTGCCGCGCGCTCGGTCATTGCCTGGTACAGGTTCGCTCGTGTCACTGGGGGTTTCGGAGGATTGGCGTTGCCGCCCTGCCGCACAGGGGCGCGGCCGGCGTTCTTCTGGATGAATTGCTGATTCGCTGCTTGCAGAGGCGTTTGGGCCGGCTGCGCGGGTTGACCCGTCTGTTGCTGGCGCGACAATTCGTACATCGCGTAGTCGCGCATCACCCGGTCCATGGCGTAGTCGCGCTGCTCGGCGATGTCCGAGTAGCCGCGGGCCCTTTGCCGCTGATCTTCTTGCATGACGTACTGCTGGAAGCGTTGGCCCCACTGGCTGAGTTGGGGCTGGCCGTTCGGGCCGCGCTTGAGGCCGCCGTCCGGGTTCTGCTCGTACAGCCAGGGCGCGTTCTGCTCGACGAACTGGTTGGCCGCGATGACGCTCTGGTGATTGCCAAGATGCTCCTGGGTGATGCGCTGCGCCTCTTCCTGGGCGAGCTGACGGATGGCCGGCTCGAAGAACGTGTACGGGTTGGACAGGAGCTTCTCGACCTGATCGCGGCGGAATTGCTGGTACTGCTGGAACTTCACCGCCACGTCAGGCGGAGCGCCGGGCGCCGGGACGTAATTGCCCTGGGCGTCCGTCGTCACCTGCGTCTGCCAGCTCGGGTTGTATTCGGGCGGGTTCCAGTAGGACGAGTACCAGGGCTGGTCCTGTTGAGGTTGCGCCTTGGGCCGCGACTGCTCCTGCATCCATTGCTGGAACTGCGGAGCGTGCTGCATGTAGGTCTGCACGTAGGGCAGATAGGGCGCGACCTGCTGATGCTGCTGCGCGGCGCGGTAGTAGTTCTGCACCGCCTGGATGGCTTGCTGGTCGTCGTCGGGAAGTTCGATGCCTTGCGAGCGGAGTTGCTCGCGCCACGATGGCGCTGGAGGGGGAGATGCTGGTTGCGCCGGTTCGCTGACCGGGGTTTCCGGCGTGGTCTCGGGAGTTGTGTCGGGTTGAGGAGTTTCGAGTTGTTCGGCCATGAGGGCAACGGTGCTTGGACCGCAGCCCCCACAGGCAGCGTTGAATGTGGGTTCAACTCGGGCGGCAGCTACCCGCCGTGAGCCCCTAGTGAACTGCGGCCCAAGACCGCAGCCCTCGCTTTACGCTAGCCTCACCTTACATGGCCACCTGTTCAGGTCAAGAGAAAAATGGAAAAAAGGTTCAACCTGGACCCCGATGGCCGTGTGGAGGCTGTGCAAGTAGGGCCTTCGCATCGTCGGCGATCCTCTGCGCGGAGCTGACGAAATCGGGTACGGCGTGGTGGGACGTGTGCATGAACTCCCTCAGCGCCGCGAACTCGCGCTGCCACCGCTCCAGCATAGACCGCAGCCGCAGATTCTCCGCCTCCGCCGCCACAGCGCGCCGGATGTAGGCGGGCAGGGCTTCACGCGCGAGGGCGCAAAAGTCGGCATCGTCTTTCTTCACCCACGTCTGATCTTCGGCATAGGCCGCGTCATGCGTGCCCTCTACGATTAAAATTCTGCGTCCGGTGTCCTCGTCGCCAGGAAGCTCGCGGTAGATGTCCCATGAGTGGAAGTCTACATGCCACGGGCCTTGGCTTGCCGCCTCGCAGACGCGCAGGTCCGCCTCTGCATCGCGGGCGTAATCGGTGGGGAGGGGAGTCATCGAGATACCTCAACGTCGGCTTCTGGATTGTCGATGCACGCGGACAGGTAGCTCCGCACCCAAGGGACGAAGTTTCTGTAGAGGCCCCAGCCGTTCGGTGAGTTGTACGCCTCGTACTTCTTCGGATCAGCTTCCAGTTTTGCAAGGCCGTCCCGAAGCAGCGGAATCAGTTGCTTCGCCTTGGTGATGCCGATCTCGTCAGGTCGCCAGCACGCTTTGTATATGCCAGCCGCTTCCGCCATCGTGTTCAGGTTGTGCGTTATGTTTGAGTCATAGATCCTCTTGGCGGACGGACAGCCAGCGTCACGCAAATGCGGCCGGAACCACGCATTGCAGTGGATGCACCACACGCACGAACCGCCCGGATCATCTCCGGTAGGCTTGTGGTCGCAGCAGCACTTGTCTGGGCCGTCCCACCGCCGCTCGCCCTCTTCGTGGCTTTCACGAGGCACTTTCAGATACACGTCAAGGCTCATGATTTCTCCTCCAGCCCCAGCGTCCTGAGCAACCGCCGCCGGATGCGGGGGTCGTGGTCGTGGTTGTTGTCGGCTGCAATGGCAACAGCATGCGCGAAACGATAAGAGATGCCCAGTAAATGTGCCGCCATGCTGTAGTTGCCTAAAAGCCCGAACTGCGTCTCTACTGCGTTCGCTGCATCGCATACTGGGCACGCAACATCAATAACATTCAACGCGCCAGCACGCCGAATCATGCCGCAATCGTACAACTGCCACCCCAGCCCCTTCCGCGTCGCCAGGATGCGCCAGAACTCACGCTGCGTCATCGCACCCAACCTTTCGAGGTATTTTCGACATTGGTCCTGTACCAAGCGTCCGCTTCTACGAGAGCAGTAAATGGGTCTTGGGCCACTATGGCCTTCCATCCGTCCCACAGTGTCGGAGTCAGCCTGGCAGCCATGCCCTGCGTTGCTACGATCCACCCGCGCTGCTCTTTGACCGGATACCACCCGCGCTGCATCATCACGTCCAGGGCTTCTCGTGCCAACACGACGAACTCTAGCGCCTCCGGCATGGCATAGCCGACGATTTCGTTGCTCGCGAACACCTCTGGGTGCATGTGGGTGCCGCCGCGAGGTGGACCTAAAACAATCACGGCTCCTTCCTCAAGTTCTGGATGAAAAACCTTGATGATCTCGTGGTCACGAAGGATGCTCCACGGCGCTGGTGCGAGCTTTGTCAGGTCAATGCCCATTCGATGCTCCTCCCTTGCGATACCGCAGGACGATGATCTCGTTGTCGCTGTAGGCCACTTCCAGGCCGCACTCGTAGATCGCCATTGCCGCCTTGACCCAAGCGATGAATACGGGCATCGGAAGTTTCTTGAGCAGGTCGTCCGGGTCCATCGTTTGCTCCGTGGTCACTTCGCGTTGTAGCGCTTCGGACGATTGCCTGTTCTAAATCCCCTTACGTCACGACCGGCTTCCTTGTCGCTCTTGCATGTTTGGCACGTCTCCTCATCGCAGCAGCCATACAAGTGGTCAAGGAACAGCTCGTACTCATCCAGGAACTTCGTGGCGGCATTGAACGCTGCGTCCGGCGTGTCCTTCTCGATGATGACAGAGGAGTATTTGAGCGCTGGGCCACATGCTGCCCACTTGCCGTTCTTCAGTTGCTTCAGGTGTATGGCGAGCATTTGCTTCTCCCCCGCACTAGGGGCCTCCAACCGTGGCCCAGGTCATCGCCTCGCACAGATCGGGCAGGATCTCCCCGGACGCGAACTGCTGAGGCGTACAGAAAAGTACCCGCCAACCCAAAGCCGCGAGCCTTCTGAGCTTTTCGTACTCTTTGAGCAGCGCTGGCCCGCGCGAGTGCCGCCCCTGGATGAACGTTCCTCCTTGCACCTCAAGACCGACGCGGTTGCCGTCCGGGTTGAACGCCCAGTCCAGCCTCCACTTTCGCTGAGGGTCAAAGCGGTACTCAGGGATCGGCTCAGGAAGTCCGTGCGCCTTGCACAGGGCGGCGAATACGCTCACTTCACTTCCTCCCCCGACGGCTTGTCTCGCCGTCCAACTTGCACGAGGCGATGGCTTCTCGGTTCAGCGCTTCTCGGGTCAGTGCGTTCACTTCGCCCTCCTCAACGGCATGCCGATGTACTGCGCCCAGATCGCGCGGATGATGGCGTCTTGCTCCTGGTCCGTCAGGTCGGCCGCTTCCCAGACCTTACCCTCGTCCTCTACGCTGTCGATCATCATGTCCCGGATCGAATGGCTGGTAGCCGTGTTCGATCACCTTCCGCATCGCCGCGCCTTCGGCCTCCAGCTCCTGCACGCGGGCGGAGAGGGCGGCTTTGTCGGGGTCGTCTGTCCGCTTGCAACTGCCGCAGTAGACGAGATTGCAGTCTCGACAGGTCATGTCGTTGCTCGCGGCGGTCTGCATGTGCCGGAACGTGTTGCGTCCGTCGCAGCGTGGGCAGCGTTGGCGGTCAGGCATCGGAGGGTCCTTTCACGGAGGTCCAGATTTACCGTCGCCTCTCAAGTCCCAATCCGGAAGAGTCGCAAGCTCGGCACTCGTGTAAGCGTCGTCTCGCTCTGCGGTGAAGCCTTCTTCCTCAATCTGGCGTCGCCGCTCGGCAGCGATCAACTCGATGCCTGTCATTGACTGGTCCTCCAATGGTCCCCCGCCCGCCGTCGTGGGCCGGACGCGGGGAGGGGGTGGGGGTTAGGGGGCCTCGGCCATCATCCGTTTCGCATGGGGCTCAATCTTCGGCCACCACTCTGCGCGATTGCATGGCCCATAGCAGCCGTTCATTGTCAGCATGTTGTGCCAGATCGCCGCGTCGGACGGACAAACTGGGCCTGGCTTCTCCATCACGCCGATCTCTTCTTCGAGGTAATACTCTGTTGGCGAATGGTAGAGCAGGCATCCGCACCGCTCACACCGTTTCGGCGAGTCGGTTTCCTCTGAGTCAGAGCCGTAACAGATGCGCGTAAAGCCTGTTTTGTTGTGCTTCTCAACACGTCTCTGAATCTCGACGCACTCTGGGCAGTATTCAGGGTCATCGCAGTCGCCGTCCGCTGTTTCGAGCCAACACAAAGAACACCATTCAATGCCAGCGGACTTCCGCTCAAGCCAGGCGACGAACAGCTTCTCTGATTCGGTTGCATGGGTGTACGTCTCGGTCACAACGTCACATCCTCTCCAGGCGGGTGAGGGGCGGAGGCTACTTCGCCTTCCGCCTTCCGTTGAAGGTCCGCGTCTTTCCATCCCGGCACTTTCTGATGCCGCAGGATGCTCGCCGCCGCGTCCTTCACGAACTCCAGCGACGGCGCTTCGCCTCTGGCCCAGGAGTCGAGATGCAGCCACACGCCCGATAGCTTGTCCGCCGTATCTTCGAGCTGGTCCAAGAGAAGCTGCAGCCGCTCCTTGAGCCAGAGCGGTTGACTCGTCGGGTCTTTGGGGTCTTTGCGTGTCGGGATGATCCCGTCGAGCATGGCATCGACGGTCTCGGTGTAGCTGATGGATTCGGAGAGCTGCTCGTTGTACTGGGCGATCAGAGCGGATGCCTCGCACTCGAACATGGTGACGAGGCCCCTGCCTTCATGCCGCGCTTCGCGGATCTTGTTCGTGGCGGACAAGGCGAGTTGGGCTTGGGGATCGGAAGGGACACACAAAGATGGAGGCGGCTCCTGCGTTTCCACTGCATCCGCCTTGGCCTCCCGGACTGAACCGGCAACGGAGCGAGTAGCAGGAGGACGGGCCGTCACTTCCGCCGTGGCTAGCTTAGATTGCTCAACCGCATGCTCAAAGAGGCGATACAGGTGAGCTTTCTCAATGCCGTCGAGGTCGCCGAGGATGTCGGTCGTGTCCATTTCATTCGCGGCGAACCATTCTTCCCAGGCAGCGTAGGAGGCATACGCGCCCTGTTCTGACTCCAGTTGCTCACCACGTTCATGCCAGGGTGATTTGGCGGCCGTCAGGTCGGGCTTATCAGGCCCACTTCGTTTATCAGACGTACAAGACGGCCGCTGGTCCCGAAATGAACTCAATGGCTCACCGCATCGTTCGTTGATGTCTGGCCAATAAGGATCGTCGTTCATCGGCTCTTGTCCTTTCCTTCGGTTGGTTCGGGCATGATGTCCCACGTCATTCCTTCTGGCAGTGGCTTTGCAGGAGAGAACGTCACCTCCAGGATTCGCAGCGGCTTGTCGCCGTCGATCTGCGCCCGGCCCGTGTAGCTCACGCGCCTGCCGTCGTCAAGAACCAGAGTCACCGTCTGAAACATCTTGTTCGTCTCGTCCTTCCACAGTGGCCGCTTGTCGCTCTCCGGGTTGCGCGGCACCTGGCCGATGCCGGGGCACAAGTCGCCTTCCGCAAAGTTACGCGCGTCCAGCCACTTGTGCGACGGCACCAAGCGGCTCTCGCGGGCGTCGAATTGCCAGCCGCAGTGTGGGCAACAACGCGGATGCTTCACAGCCTCGAAGCCCCATGACTTGTCTGCGGCTTCCTTCATTTGCTCGCGGGTCATGTCGTTTCTCCTTTGATTGCCTTCTCCAGGTCGTTCGCCGCGTCATTCGTGGCGTGGTAAAGGCCGTGCAGGTAGTCAGCGTCCCGGCTCATCATCACGGCCGCGCGCTCCGCCTTGTGATTGCAGGTCGCCGCACGCGCCCGCAGCGTCCCAAGCAACACGTCTATCCGCTGGAGCTGTGCCCGCAGAACGGCGTTGCCGGCGGCTATCGCTTGGCACTTCGCCTGTAGCGCCGTCACGCGGTCGCCGATGCTCAGGAAGTCGAACGGCCCCTTGCGCGGGATGCCTTCGTCGTCCAGGATCGAATGAGCTAGGGTTGTTGATTCGGTCATCGGCCGTCGTCCTCCTCCTGTTGTCGCCTGCCCAGCGCGTCCACGAGTTCAGCCATGCGCTTGGCGTGCAGTTTCAGAACGGCGTCGTAGATGCGCCGGTCGGCTTCCTTGTCCCACTCGCTCAGTTCTTCCCACGGCGCGACATGAGAAGGCTTCGGCTCCGCGACCGTCTCGCGGACGTAATTAACCCATGCTTCGCGGACGGCTTTGCCGCCCTCATCTCTGGTGATCTTCACGGCATAAACTCCAGGCCCATTTCCTCATCACACGAATCGCAGGTGTAGTTCTCCTCCTCCATCAGCGGCGCGCCGCATTCGTGGCAGTGGCCGAAGTCAGGCTCCGGCGCATCGAAGGCGCGGTCCGCCTCGGCTTCTCGCGCCGCCTCGCAGCGGTCGCAGGCGCAGAATTGGTTCGGTGGGTGCCTGTCCATCGCCTACCTCCTAAGCCGCCAACACCTTCGCCTCTCTCAGCTCCCGTCGCGCCAGCTCCGCCGCTGACGCATCCAGCTCCCGTATCGCCTCTTCGATCCGCTCCGCTGACGATCCCTTCGGTAGCCTGCGGAGCATGTGGATCACCGCTACGATGTCGTCCACCGTGGTTCGCTCGCGCTGGGCCACGATCATCAGCAGGTCGTCCCTGGTCGCCCGCCTCCCTGAGATGGTCAGCTTCGCCGCATGGATCAGGGCGTGGCAGTGGTCGCCTCCGGCAAAGGTTTCACAAGCCGAGAGTATGTTGATGGCCAGGTCGATCTGAAATCCGCCACCGAGGCCACGGTGGAATATGTGGTGCCCATGACGGTTGCGGACGCGCTTGCCGCAGAGGTCGCATATGCCGGCCCCTGAGTAACGCCGCAAGAGGTCGGGGTTTATAATCCGCACCGTACCTCCGGGAACTCATTCCACTCGCGGCCGTCGAGCAACCGGCCAGCGGCTTTCTTGCCGACCTTCAGACAGGAAAACGAATCGTCCCGGCCAATCTTGTCTGGCCATATGTGCAATTGGCGAGAGTCGCTTCCGAACACCTTTTCTCCGCCAGGAAGGATACCGTAGTTGCCGCCTTGAGCTTTCGGCACCATGACGCGGTGATTCTCGATTGGTGCCCACTCGCCCCATTGCTTGAAGAAGAACGGTACGCCGGCAGCCTGGCACTGGTCCCGCAGTGACCGCGCCCAGTCGGGATGCATCGGCCTTGCGTGCGGCCCGGACTCGCCGCCGACGATCACCCAATCGACCTTTGCGGTGCTTGCGTTATTCGGAATGCCGAAGCGATCATCGCGCGAGTACAAATCTCGCTCAGATTGCAGGCCGTAGTAAATGTCCAACGGTCCTAGAAGGGGTTCGCATGACAGGAACCGCACCGCCGCCGGCGTCTTGAGCAGCAGCGGGATTCGTTCGTCCGCGCGTTGCTGATCTTCGACGGAGACGCCAAGCCAGACGTTTGGGAGTGGCCACGGCACTCTTGGCGCTTTGGTCAGTGGCTCAACAAGATGCCGGGCATAGTCTGGAACGTGACGAAGCCGAGGATGTGCTATTTCCGGCAGAATCTCTTGCATCCGCTCAGCGCGCTTCGTCAACACTTGAAACGTGTGCTGCTGGCAAGCTGCCATAACCCCGAACACGATGGCGATAAACTCAAACGGCACGTCCTCATGAAACAGGTCGCTCATGCTGTTCACGAAGATGCGGCGCGGCTTCTTCCAGCGGAGCGGGATCGTCAGTTTCTCCGGCAGGCAGCGCACCGTGCCGTTGAAATGCTTGTCCGTCGTGAGGCCGGCGTAAGCCTTCTGGCCCATCGCTTCGAGCCGGCGCGTCATGGTGGCGGCATAGCACCGCGCGCATCCGGGGCTGATCGCCTCGCAGCCTGCCAGGCAATTCCAACTCGCGTCCGTCCACTCAATGGCACTATTTGCGGCCATGCTTCCTCCTGGGATGCTTCTGCTCCTCCAGCCACCGCTCCCGGTCCTCTCGGCTGGCGAAGATCAACTCGAACTCCGGGTCCTTGCACGTGTCGCACGGATGCACCTTGGCATCGCGCACCTTGGCGCAGCGCCCGCAGCGGATCAGGGGCAGAGGCTCTACGGGGTCAGAACGGGCACTCATCCGGCACCTCGGGCACGGTAGCGGACTCGACCTTCGCCACCACCCGCTCCACCACCGACCCGATGAGGCCGATCCGCCCGCGCTTGCGGTCGTGCTCGCGCGTCTCTTCCCGGGCCCGCTTCTCGGCCTTGCGCTTCTGCTCGAAATCCTCGAGCTGCATCTTCCAGCCGGCGTTGCGCAGCTCGTACTCGTCGATGGTGAGTTGCGGCGGCATCGGCCGTAGGTTCTTGCTCCGGCGCCGCTCCACGTTCTGCTCGTACCCAGACCTCCACCCCGCCCCCTTGGAGCACCGGCACACTACCGCCCCCCTGCGGAATGGATGCACCCACTCGCCGCTTTTCACGTCGGTCAGATGGGGAACGCCCCCGATCAATCCCGAGCCGCGGCACAAGGCGCAGTACGAATACTCGCCTTGCTCTGCGTGCCGCGCCGCGACCGCTTCCTGCCGGCGTCGTCCGGCGACGTGCTCCAGGAGGAACTCCAGGTGCTCGCTGCGCCAAGTCTTTGGCTGGGTCATGGACAGGTGCAGCGAGGCAGCCCGGAGTTCTTCTGCGGTGTAGTTCCTGGACTCGAATACCTCGCGCCAGAGCTGCATCATGCGCAGATCCTGGTCGTCTGCGATCCGGTGCAGGGTGGCGTGGTACTCGACCCAGGAGGCCCATTCGTCGGTGGTCACTTTGCGGCCTCCAAAAACAACACGTCCTCCTCGTCGATCCTTGGACTGCCTTTCTTCTCAGCGAGTCTGCGGAAGAAAGATTTCCTCTCGACCTTGCGGTGATGCACGTCGCCGTAGAGGTCCGCGTGCGAGCCGAGGTCCTTGACCAGCGACGCCTTGACCCACTCGACCAGCCGGAACCCGCACGCCTCGCACAGCTTCACCCAATCGGCGGAGAAGGGGACGCGCTTCTTGTCGCGGACGAAATCTTTCGTGACGAAAGCGGCCACGCCACCTGGGCGCAGGATCGCGGCGCATTGCAGGACTATTTCGCGGGCGGCAGACCAGAAGGTTTCGGACGACTCGCCGCCGAGCTGGCCGTCAGTCCGCCCGTAGTCCCCCTGAGAGCGTTTGCCAATGCGCTCCATGTCAATCGGCGAGATATGCTCGGCGTTGCTGATGCCCATTTCACGAGCAAGCTGCACCCGCTCTGCAGGATCGACGACGCCACGATCCAGGCTCCCCTCATACGGGGGCGACGACACACACGCATCGACGCTGCCGGGGCGGAGGTTGCCGAGGTTGCCCAGGCCTTTGCTGTAGCCGCCGGCCTGAGATTGGAAGGTTTTCTCGTGTTTTGTGCCCGGGCCTCGCTTCTGACCGGATGACGCCCGCTGCATTTTGGTCGTGTCAATGCCGTTGGATCCGTCGCCCAGATGATCCGCATACGGCGGACTCGACACCACCGCCTCGACCGACCCAGCAGGCATGGCTCCGAGTTGGCCGGGGGAGGAGCCGTAGGATTCGAGGACGACGCCTATCTTCCCGCCGTCAATCCGCTCTGGATGGAGGTCTTTGCCTCCGGTCCTAGCGCAACCCTCTGAATAAGGGGGCGAACTCACGACGGCTTCCACACTCCCCGTCGGGAGGGGGTGGGCCGCTCGCGCTCTTGGCAACGCAAGCGCATCACCCAGCCGCCGTGAGTCGCCTTGTATCAATTGCGCCGTACCCCAGCCCTGACTATGCCCGAATCGGCGCGTCCATTCGGCGATGTTGGCCTGGCCGAGCGTGACAAAGCGGCTTTCGAGTTCGCACCCGCGCCAGTGCAGCCCGTTCGCCATCGCGTCCAGCGCCCCGAGGGCCACGCCGCCGAACGGGTCCACGACCGTCATGCCCGGCGCGAGCCAGCCGCGTTCGATCATGTGCCGGTAGATGCGGCCGATGAGGTTGCGCGAGAACTTCGCCGGGTGAGCGAAGGCGTCCTCAACGATGAGGCCCTTCCAGCCGGCGTCGTAACATCCTTGCCACGTGGTCATTTGCTGAGCCTCGCAATCTTCTCCGCGATCGACTCCTTCCGCGGAGCAAACGGCTCTGAGCCATGCTCTTTCCGCTTCCGCTCCCACGTAATCACCGCCGCCTTCCAGTCCCGGATCGGCTTGTTCCTGTGCCCCTGTACCCAGCCATTGGCCGTGTAGTGGGCATGGAACTGCTCTGGGTCTATGGGGCTGTTTCTCTGCGCGCAGTAATTCCTAACTTCTTCCAAAGAAGGAGGAACAAAAGAAGGAGAAGAGATAAGAGAAGAGGTGTCACGTTTTTGTAACACTTCTTCATTGCATTTGTCGGTCACATACTTCAACGCGAAGCCAGATTCTTCGAGAGAGCGGCCATTCTTAGCGATATTGCACCGCATGCAGGCGGTCACTAGATTGTCTTTCGTAGTGGGGCCGCCAGCGCAGACGGGAACAACATGGTCGATGCTCAGGGTGTCTAGTTGAGGATCGTTCGGAGACGTGCCTTTCGATGGATTCCAGCCACAGTAAACGCACGTGTCCCGATCCCGCTCTAAGACATGCCGACGCAGCGTACCTGGTATCTGGCCGTTCTTTCGCTTCTCTCGATGCTTGATCTGGCGTTTGAAGGACGCGGCCCTTGACTTTGCCGTGTCACCGCAATGCCTGTTGAAGTTAGGGAACTCTAGCGCCCCGCTTCGGTCTCTCAGCCAGCCAACATCGAGCATGGCTTGTCCGAAGCCTGGCACCTGCACGAACACGTCAACCCATGAAACATTCACGCCCTTGCAAAAACCGTCGCTGGAATGGGTGTCCATCCACGACCACAGCTTGACGCACTTGGCGAAAACAAGCTCGTGCGACAACGAGAGCTTGGACGCGATGGCCATAATTTCAGGCTTGTCCAAGGTGCTCTTTTCGATCTTGATCCAATCGCCTGCCATGACTCACGAATCCATCCTGCTCAGAATCCTTAACGGCGACCGTCCATCGGTCGCCGAGCAGCTTTCCGGTCCCAGCCGCGACCCGCCCACTTGCCCAGGGCGGGCCGCGGCTCCTGCATGCCCTATGCGTCATGCTCGGCCTGTTGCGCTCGTCCATGAGCGGCCTCCGTTGGTTGTCAAAGAGCTCGCGTGTCCACCCACCATGCGATGAGGAAGGTGACGACAATCTTGTTCCACTTGTTGCTTCGCGGGTCGATGATGCGACCGACCACGATGGGGTCCTGCCGCTTGCGTTTTCCTGGGAGGACGCCGATCTCGTCGAATACCTTGTCAGCGAGGGCGCGAGCGGTCGCATCTAAGATCTGTGGTTTGGCAGCAACGAACGGGAACTCCATTTCCTGCCAGTCTTTGGCGAAGTACCACTTCTCTTTCTTGCCCTCGCCCATTTCGTATTCGTTGAAGTAGACGCTGGGGAACGGGTTCTTGAACTCACCCTCGCCGACCGGCAGCTTCATTGCCTGCTGCTCATGCGTTCTCGAGAAATGAGGTGTCAGCATTTTGGCCGGCTTGCGTCTGTCCGTGCGGATGGCGAACATCTCGACCGGGAAGTTCGGAACGATGCAGTACCCGGCCTCAAGAGCCGCCTGCATCTTCCGGTAGAAGTCGATACGGGCGATGGTGCGAGCATGAGCGCGGTGAAGGCCGCCGGTGCCCCATTTGTTCGTCCTGGCAATCTCCAGGTTCTCAGCGAGGTCAGCGGCCTCAGCTTGCAGGATCTCAATCTTGCGGCCACACCAGCCGACAAGCTCCTGCTGGCACTTCTCCATCTGGTATGGGTAGCGCGCGATAACCTGGAGGTGATCGAGGCCGTCTTGTTCCTCTACTTGAACAACCTCGGCCGGATGCTCTGTAGTTGTGACCAGCTCACTCATCGTCCTGCTCCTTTCACCACCCCATGATCTCTGTCGGCCCTGAGCACTTAGAAGCCACGAGCTTCAAGAACTCCAGGTCCCGGTCTGCGAGCACCTCGACCCACCCATCCACCGGATGAAACACGTAGAGCGTAAACATCACTTGGCCTCCTTGACCGCTTCGATGGTCACACGAACGCGAAAGGTCGAACCCGGCTCAGGGATGTATCCGAATCGCTTCTTAAACGTTGTGCGGCAAAGAGTTGTCAGGTACGTGCACTCGTTGTCAACATTGCGTGGGTTCCGCGCGTAAAAGTAGACGTCGCTCATATCCGTGGGGCCGCGCAGCATCCAAACGACAGTTGCTCCAGACTTCCTCTTCGTTCGCTTCTTGGCTTTCACCTTCATGCTTCAGCCTCCATTCGCTTCATCGACACCTTGACCAGTGCGGCCCGGACCGCTGCGTGCAGCCTCTCCAGATCGTCCAGGCCGCACTCCAAGAGAATCACCTGCCCGTGCTTGAGAGGGATCGTCACCCGCCATGCGTCTTTGCACAGGTCGTATTCTCGGGCCAACAGAAGGATGGCGGGTAGGAGTTCCACCTTTAAGCCGCCTCCAATGACGGCCGCTGCAAGAACGGCATCAGCCCCCTCGACGACGCCCAATCCAGGAAGCCCTCCACCCACTGCCGGCACTCCTGCTCGAGGCCCCGGTAGCGCCAGAAGCGGAAGCTCACGATGTCGCGCAGATCGCAGTAGCGTGCCTTGTCAGGATTGGCGAAGTCGAACAGCGAGTAGCGCACGGCCGCCGCCTCGTGGCACAACAGGTACAGCTTCCATTGCAGCGACCGCTCGTAATTCCGCGCGTCCACGGTCGAGAACTTGGCCTTCACCTCGTCCACGAACAGCCCCCGCACCTTGTCCACCTTGGCAACCAGGCACACGGGTCCCAGAGATGAGTCGATGAACTTCTCGACCTTCACCTGCCACAGACCCGGCCCTAAATGCTTGCGAGCGGCCTCTACGTGGTCCTCTTTGAACGTGAAGCCGCCGCAAGCGTGGTACGTCGTCTCATCGACGTTGAACACCGCGACCTCGCCGGCGCCAGACAGCAAATTGTCCCAGGCCGACCCTGCGGCCATCTGCCACGTCTCGGGAATGCGCTCACCGCGGATCGAGGCGATCAGCTCTGACTCGCTGGCGTACTCGGTCTCGACGACACGGCGGTAGGCTTCAAGGGTTGTTGCGGAGAGCCGGATCACGCTGCGGCCCCCCTCTCGACGAACTTCTTGGCCTTGGCATCCCAGGACCAGCCGCTGTTATCGGCGTGTTTCTTGATGAGGTCCCAGACCTGTTTCTTGGCCGCTTCTGGAAGCGCCTTGGCTTCCGCCAGGATGCCATTGAGCTGCTCCATGCCGTCGAGGTTGTCGAGGCGCACCGACCAGTCCTCGACCGCCTTAGCGAGCACTGCCGACGTCTGCGACGTCTTGCCGATCTTCTCCTTGGCGTCAGCGATGAGGTCCGCCAGGAACGTCGGCCGCTCGGAAAGGTTGGGGACCTGCATGGCGTCCCACCCAGCCGCGTTCTTGCCCACGTACTGATCCGTCGAATTGAAATCGAGGATGCGGCGGCCGTTCCGCACGGTCAGGTAGCCCACGAGGTCAGTGAACTTCATGACTTCCGTGTAGCTGCCCCCGGTGATGTCCGCCCGCATGATGCGGTAGTCCCCGTCCTTCTCTTCCTTCTCGTGCGCGATGAACACCAGGTCCTTGCCAGCCTGACGGAGCTGGCCAGCCCACAGAGCGAAACGCGACTTGAGGACCCCGTAGCCCTGCAAGGTCAGGCCAGCGAGTGCGGAACCGTGCTTGGCGTTGCAGGACACGATGTCGGCCGTGAGCATGTCGAGCAGCCGGCCCACGGTGTCAACCACGATGGTTTGATGCTTGTCGATCTCGGCTTTGGCGTGGGCCAGGTCCGCCCAGGTGTCGAAACGCATCACCGCCTTGCGGAAGTTCGAGCGGTGGGCGCCGCGATCGAGGTCTAATGTCAGCGGCTTGCTGGCGGTCTGAGCGATCGAGGTTTTCCAGGCCCCAGGAGGCCCGTAGATGAGCATGGAGAGGCACGATACGTCGATAGAGTCTGTTTCTTGGATAAGGGTCGCGGCCATCGAAAATGCTCCTTGTAATGCTGGAAGGATGCAGCGCAGGCCAACCTGCCGGAGTCGAACCGACTATGCTTGTTTCCGGCCGCATGGCCGGACATGACATCCGTTTCGCTGACTGCAATCCGCTTGCTCTTGTTTTGAAGCGGCAACTTGTCAGCAGTAACGTGCTGGTCTCCGTGCCAGCCCAGGTTGGCAAATGCCCGCCGCCCAGGGCGGGCCAGCCGGTAACACACCGGCTCAGACGGATCAGTAAGGCATCGATGCCATAGGCTGCAAAGCAGACTGCACATCTTCCAGAGGGTGTGCGGGTTGTTTTGACAACAACGCGTTGAAGGCGCCGCATGCCACACTCAACGCCTCGTCGAGCGTCGTGGCGCTGTAGCGTGTCGGCTTGTGAGGACCAACCTCGCCAATGTAGACGGCCCACTTGACCGTCGGCGTGGCATCGAAAACATCCATCTCCATGTGGATTGAGAAGTTGTTCTCGCCAACGGTGTCGTGCAGCTCCTCGACCGCCCGCTGGATGTCGAGGTTCTCTTCCGCTGGCACACGATGCTTGCGCTGGTTCTCTAGCCCGCTCGCCAGGTCCAGAAGCACTTTGGCTTCGTCCCGCAGCATCTTGGCCGCGTCTCTTGTTGTCACTGTGTTCACGGTCATTGCAGGTTCTCCTTGTGGGGATTCATTCGAGCATCAGCGCCAGGTGGTCCGCGTCAGCAACCGCCCGTTCGTAGGCCAGTTGAATAGCCCCTTCCCGCGTCAGCTCCCCGTCCTCGCAGTACGGGCACTCGGGGTCGGGCTCGCCCAGGTCCAGGACGCAGGGGCAGGGGTCGTCGGTGTCAGTGAAGGGGTTGGTCACTTCGATTCCTTGGCCGATTGCCACTCTTCCGCAGCGATCAGTGCTGAGATCGGGTCCGGGTAAAACGTCGGGCATTCGGCCGTGGTCACGATCATGCAGGCGTCATCAATCACGCACCATCCATCGAAATCCCGAGAGGCGGTCCACTTTCTCTTCATTTGGATCTCGAAGGCCACTCGGGCGTGAATGATGAACCTGATGTCGCTGATCGTCACTTCTTTGGTTGCGTCGCTGTCACCGCGCCCTATCATCAGGCGAGGTGATTTGTCTGCCGTAACGCAAGCCTGAATGCAACCCCACGGAGCTGCCGTAAGCTTCTTGAGGTCAAACAAACCCTTGGCCTTCTTCACCATTTGTCACTCCTCCCTCGTCAGCACCACCCCGCAGTCCTTGCACCCAACGGACAGGGGGTCGATGCGTTCGGTGTCCTCGTGGTCGCAGTCAGCACGCATCTCGCGCAGAACCTTGTGTCCGATGTCGCCAGCCTCATCGCCACCGAAGGTCGCCACCGGAGGGAACAGCCTCCGCACGCTCGGATCGTTCCAGCACCCACGGCACAGCCCACGGCCAGAGCGCGTCTTGTGGCGCTTGCGGCAGCGAACGCAGGTTCGGACTTGGATCTCTTCCATTCCCCACCTGTCCTGTGTGTCTGAAAATCCGCTCCGCTATGGCCTCAACTAGCGTTTGCTAGCCTTTCGATTTCGTGAACAATCACCTTCCAGAAACCATCGCGAAGGCTAAACTCGCGCGTTGGACGCTCTCTCCCAAGGCACGCTGCAAACCCAAGACGGGTCCAGCAGGGGGAGGAAACGAACCGGGGCCGCATCCAGTGCGCGCTTATCGTGCGCTCCCCGGTCGAAGGAACGTCCGTCCACTTTGCCTTCTGCAAAAGGGACGGAAGAATATCCGTTGCCCCCTGCGCGAGCGCAATGGGGCAACGGGTAAGGCGTCCTGCCTTCTCAGTGGTAAAGGGACGCCCGCCTTGGCCACTTGCACATCCGTCGCTGCCACTAACGGCACGCTTACCGTACGCGCCGTCGTCGATGCGTTCTTGAATGACCGGCGCTATCGCCTGCGCACCGGCAAGATCAAGAACGCCAAGGTCTACGACCGCTACCACCGTCGCTGTACGTCGTTCGTGGATCACTTCGGCGATGAACACGCCGAGGACATGACCGACAACCACATCTGCCGATGGCTCATCGACCACCCCGAATGGAAATCGGGCTACACCATCGAAGATGCCGCAGGCGCTGTCGTGGCCTGCTTCCGTTGGGCAGACAGGCAATGGCCCAAGCTCCGCTTGCCGCGCTTGCGCCGCCCGTCTGACCTGATCCCCAGCAAACCCGTGCGCCGGCCGTTGTTCAAAGACGAGTTCCTGGGGGTGATCCGGGAGTCGCGCAGGGGTCATTTCCACCCAAAGAGCCGCTACCGCTTCCGCGCGGCCTTGTTCTTCCTCTGGCGCACCGGATCGAGAACCTGCGAGATGCGTGAGGCCCTGTTCACCGACGTGGACTGGACCCCAGGTCTGGAGAGGGTCATCCTCCCCCCTGAGAGAACCAAGACCGGAAAGACACGAGTGATCCCCCTTGAACCCGTAGCGGCGAAGCTGGTGCGCTTGCTCTACCGGATCCGACTTCCCGGGCAGAAGCACATCTTCGTCAACGGAAGGGGTAAGCCGTACACCTGCCAGATCTTCGCGGATATGTTCCGCAAGCTGGCCGACAAAGTGGGAGTCCCAAGGAACGTCTCGGCCTACTGCACCCGCACTTCTTTTGCCTGCCGCGGACGCAAACTGGGCTTCACGAATGACGACGTGGCGGATGTCCTTGGCAATAGCCCGAGAACCGTCCAGAAGCACTACGACGCCTGGCAGCGTCAGCAGGCCGACCACCTCACCCCGATAGCCGCAGCCATCACCAGCGGCCGACGCCGGTAAATAACCGGAGAACCTGTCCACGCTTTCAAGGCTTTTATGACCTTCGGATACCCAACCCAGGTTCTCTGGTTTTTCCTGCCTTCCGGGGAGCGCGGCACAGGCGGGCTGGAAATTCTTGCGAGCTTCTGGCCGCCTCTCGATGTGGAGGTTCTTTTGAATCAAGCGGAGCGGGCACTGTTCACCCGAACGGCCCCGCCCCGGAACAAAGAGCGAATGAAGCCCACGAGACCCGGAGACGCCAGATCCCGCTGGAGTACCAGATGCTCGTGGGCAGAGACGCATGGGGTTGACCCGAAAACCAAGAGCGGGGCGGCTCTCAGACTGAGTAGTTCACGCTCGCCGTAAGACGCGCGCCCGCGCTCCTGGGTCTGTTTTGCTCGGTGGCAGCGAGCGTGAACTGAGGTGAGTTTAACGACGCTCCTGCTATTCGTCAATTGAGAAAATAATTTTTCTTGCGATTTGTTTCCCAATCGCCGATTGCCACTATAATTGCGGAGAAGAAAAAAGTGGAAGTCACGATGCGAAAGAATGCGACACCAAACTACATCAGCGTCAAGGTCGGCGACGAGCTGTACGATCTGATCCTCGCCGAGGCGCAGGAGCGCGGGATTGGTCTCATTGACGTCGTTGTGCAGGCGGTGGCCGAGCACTTTGACAAGCCGGAATTGGGCTGGGTGCCGCGCGGGGTGCCCGGACCGAAGCCCGGCAAGCGCCGCAAATCAGCCTGATTGCCATGTCTTCATCACCTGGCCCGCCTCCGCCTCCCAAGCGGGACGAGCTTCTCATCCCTGTCATCATCGTTGCGTCCGTGTTCGCGGCGTTCGTCACTGCTGCGACCGCTCGCACCGGCTTTTCGATTGCGACTCTCATCGGTGCCGGCGTGTGCTTCTTCTTTCTCGGCGCGATCGGCGCAATGGGAAGCTCAAGTCTAGCTGGCGGGGACAGCGAAGGCGCTCGCATCGGATGGGCGATTGCGACCATCGCCATCTTCATGGGCATATTTGTCGTCAGCAGCGCTCGCTAAAGCAGCAACTCCGAACTTCTCGTCTCCAAACCCACTCTTCCTGGGAGGCGAGGCCGACATGATCTGCACGTACTGCGGCAAGATGCACGATCTGCCGCGGCCCTTCTGTACCTGGACCTGCAAAGAGAACCCTCTACCGCGCGGGCTGTCCCCCACGCCAGACATGACCCAAACGGAACGCGATCGGCTCGTGCTGTCGTACCTGCCGATGATCCGGCACATCACCAGGAAGATGAAGCGCGTGATGTGGCGCTACGGCGATGAGTGCGATCTGTTTCAGGAAGGCATTATCGGCTTTTTGCACGCGATTCGGCTGTTCGATCCGAGCTTCGGCGTGAAGTTCGTCACCTACGCCTACACCAGCGTTTATCGCTACGTCCAGCATGCGGTGAACCGCAACTCCGGCCTGATTCATCTGCCTTCGAACGTCCGTCCAGCCGCGATGAGCGACTCCGCAGACGCAGCTTGGGACGAGGCGGTTCGAAGGGCAAAGTCGGCGCTGCGAGTGAAGAGCATCGACAAAGAATTGCCAATGTCTGGAAGGCAACAGAGGGCCAAAACGGTGCGAGACTTCCTCGCAGCACCGCCTGCGCAGCGGCCGTCGTTCGAACGCGACGAGATCGACGCGCTCAATGCCAACCTTCGAAAGCTGCGCGAGCGGGATCAACTGATCCTTCGGCTTCGCAACGGGTTCGAAGGGCCTGAGTACACCCTGGAGGAGATCGGCAGGCGGCTAAAGGTCTCGCGCGAGCGCGTGCGCCAGCTCGAAGAGAAGGCGATGGTGGCGCTGTCCAGGCTCTTTTTCCCGGAGATGGAGACTGGCCAGTATCTCGCCAAGAGAATGCTTCGCGCCATGCAAGTTCAGCGTGAGCAAGAAGCCCGGCGCAGGGTCGTCCAGTCCGTGATGACTGGCTGGAGCGTGCGGCGGCGCCTTCAGTCTGAGCGTCTCAGGGAACTCCTGAAGGAGGCGTCGTGAACCAGCTCACCGAACGCCAATCTGCGATCCTCAGCTTCATCGCAGAAGCCATCGACCGCGATGGCTTCCCTCCGTGCATCCGCGAGATCGGAGAACGCTTCGGCATCACCACGCCGCACGGCGTTGTTGGGCACCTCAACGCGCTGGAGAAGAAGGGCTACATCGTCCGCCGCGGGAAGGTGGCCCGGGGGATCGCGCTGGTGAACCGGACCTGCCCGGAGTGCGAGAGGCTCAGAGCCAAGGTGAAGGAACTCGAAGGGATGCGCCATGACGTTCGATGACTACTGGCAGCGGCTCGTGGAGAAGAACCCCGGCCTTCGGCTGGACGACACGGTGATGAAGATTACCGTGCGCAGCTTCAAGTCGTCGCTCCGGCAGGCTTACGAAGTGGCCAAGGAACACAGTGCGAAACAGAACGCTTTTCTGAACGATCTATTGGGCCGAGTGAGTGGCAAGTGATGGCACCGACACCGATGCAGAACGAACAGCCAACCGAAGTGATAGTGCCGGTGTATGTATGCGCCGATCTCGACGACGCCATTCGCTCCGCGGTCGAGGAAGAACGCGAGCAGATAATCCTGCTTCTCCGCAAGGAGCTGCAGTTCAACTACGGCCGGGACGCGAAGTGGCAGGAGATCGAGGACGTGGTGACGCGCATCCGGGCCCGGCCGATCCTTACCCAGACTCCTCAACCGGAAAACCGAACATAAACCCCGTTATCGGACGTGACCTCTGGCGAGCCCAATGACTCCGCAGGAAGCCCTGAGAATGGTGGAAGGCATGCCGGTCTACGTCTCGGACCTGTGCGTGCAGCGCGACTGGGTGTTTCCGAAGCATCGGTTCTTCGAGTGGGAGCCAAAGGACGAGAGGGCGTGTCGTGCACTGGGCATCGGCCATGACGGGCCCGCAAAACCTGCCATGTACCTGGTCGGAAACTCGATCTATGTGCACCCGGCCATTGCAAAGCAGTTCCCGAGGAGAAACGCATGAGCCAACTGACCATTCAACTCGACCCCGTGGCCCTGCGTGAGGCGACCGCCCAGGCGATCATGGGCACGCTCACCCCAGAGGTGCGGGAGAACCTTCTGCGCTCGGCCATCAGCAACCTCTTGAACAAGAAAACCGGCGAGTACGGCATGGGTAAGACGGAGTTGGAGATTGCCTTCGACCGAGCGACCACGGAAGTCGCCCGGGAACTGGTCAGAGAGTACGTCAAAAGCGATGCGTCGTTCATGGAGAAGCTGAACGCGCTGATCCGCGAGACCGCCGACCGCATCCTGAACATGCCCGTGGACAAGATGGCCGAGAAGATGGCCGACGCCTTCACCTCGTCCATGCGGAGAGATTACTAACCCGGAGAATCGCATGACGCTGCAATTCGTGAAGAATGGCATCGAAAAGCTGCGCGACCATGTGCAGCAGGACATTCTGACCAATGACGACATCGAGTACGACGGCGAGGTCCACCAAGCCTTTCTCGGCATCAGAACCTCGCTTGAGGTGCTGATGGCCACGATCCCCGACGAGATCCGAAGTGGCCGAACCGGCGAAGGAGAGTTCATGCTGAAGAAGTTCTGCGACTACTGCGGCAAGGAAATGCCGGAGAATGGCTGCCGCCTATACACCGAGCGCGTGGTCGGATGCGAGGCTTGGTGTGATGTTCGGGGTCAGTGTGACGCCGCACAAAACAGGCGTCAATGACGTTGATGTTGACATCTGTCCCGAATGCTCCAAAGCAACAGTGAGCCAAGCCTACGACCAGATCATGAACCCCGTCACCGCAGCGACACCTGCACCGGAGGCGGGGCCTTGAGCAGCTTCTTACGCAGGGGCACGTACTTCTGCTTCCTGATCGACAAGCGCCGCACTGCCTCGCTTGAGAGCAAAGTGGGGTTCAGCAGGGCCTTTATCACCGCAAGGTCGTTCACGGCACCCTCCTAAAAGCATGGTAGCACAACAACTTGCAAGACACATGCCAAGAGGTTAGGTGACGCTAATTTGAGGAGATTCGATTATGGACGGTGGTCAGCGCAATTGCCCGATCTGCGGCAAGGGGCTCACGGATAACTGCGTATGCCTGCCATGCCTTGTGATCTTTGACGACGCCGGCGTCGGACGCGACCGTCACAATAATGTCGTGTACCAACCAAGCTATCAGGGCGACGCCATGGCGATGGACGGACAGCCTTTTGTCCCCAAGGCCAGCGGCAACCAGATCCAAATCCGCAGCTCGGACACCGACGCTCTCACTGAGATGTTCGGCGATGAGGCGCCGGCGGTGGCCGAGATCATGAAAAAGGCCGAGGCACGGATGGCCGACGAGCCAATCACCCGCAAAGCCAATGACTGAGGGCCACGATGACCGACACGCAAATCGCTGAACTGAAACGGCTTCTGCCCATCGAATACACGCACACGCCGGCCGGGATCGTGGTAGGCATGGGCCCATCCGATCAGGTCGTCGATCCCATCGTGGCGTTCATCGACCGCCTCGTTGGTGCCGCGGTGCTGGAGAAGATCGAGACCATCTCGAAGATCGGCCGGCTGACGCGGTGGGTCGAGAGCGTCGAGCACGCGCCGGCGAAAGAGGACCTGCACAAGATCCGCGCACTCGTTGAGCAAGCAACCGGCCTGGAATGCGAGTATTACTAAGGAGTTGCGTCAATGGGCAACGTCGAGACCGAAGATGTGGTCGTGTCCCTGGAGTACGACGAGGTTTCCATCACGCTCCTGGGGCTGACCCATCTCCGCCACAAGATAAGAAAGCTGGCAAGCCGCCAAGGTGCTTGCTCAGGCCATTGATCTTGCCGCGGACGAGGCGCGCTCCAACGAGGAAGCCGAGAAATGACCTGCGACGGCAAGCGGTGCTCCTCCCCTGGTCCTCTGAAGCTGGTTCCGATCGGCCCCATGCACCTGCGCCTCTGCCGGGAGTGCTACGAGGAAGAAATGGCCCGGCGCCGCCACATCAACCAAACATTCGGCGAAGCCATCGCCCCCACACCGACATGGGAAGAGGCCAAGGAACACGAGGAGGCGAAATGACCTGGGAAATCAACGACGGCATCCTGCGCATCGGCGACCGCAGCTACAACTTACGCCACTTCGGAGCGCTGGAACTGGACCGCGACGATAGATGGGATGAAGGCAAGCAAGCGCGGGCGCTCTACCTGCAACCAGGGGACATCAAAGCCCTGACCAAATACGACCTCGACTGGGGCGACAACACCGACCTCACCTTTGACCGCCTCCGCTCCGACATTGAGTCCTTCTGGAAGCAAGCCTCGAAACGCCCATGAACGACATCTGGTTCACTTCCGACACCCACTTCAACCACAAGAACTGCCTGCTCTTCCGCAAACAGTTCGCCTCGCTCGACGAGATGAACGATCTCATGATCGAGCGGTGGAATGAGCGTGTCCGTCCCGGTGACCGGGTATACCACCTTGGCGACTTCGCCCTGGGTCCGGTCGAGGAGGCCCGCAAGATCGCCGAACGCCTCAACGGGCAGATTTACCTCATCCGCGGCAACCACGAGCGGGTCGCGGAGAAACTGGACCGCTGGATCTGGATCAAGGACTACTTCGGCCTGAAGGTTGGTGACCAGAAGATCTACCTCTGCCACTACGCCTTCCGTACCTGGAACTGCATGCACCACGGCTCCTGGCACCTCCACGGACACAGCCACGGCAGCCTCCCCGAGCTCGAAACCAGCCGCTCCTTCGACGTCGGCGTGGACTGCTGGGAATTCCGGCCGATCAGCTACGACCAAGTGGCAGCCAAGATGGGCAGGAAGCGATTCGAGCCGGTCGATCACCACGTACTGAACACCCACACAGGTCCAGATTCCTCCCAGAATGCCCCAGAACCGCTCCAAACACCTCAACCCGACTCCAAAGCCACCTAACCCACCAAAACGCGCCAGACGTGATCCTAGAGCCTCCCCAAAACTAAAGGGGGGTCAAAAACTCCAGATGGGGCATATGACTACTGTCCTGGCTACGTTTGGGGGCCAACCGGGTAGGGTCTCTGGCCCATGCACAGCCCATGGCCAGTATGACGCAAGCATATACCCCGACTAGCTATGCGTGGCCATGTATCGTGCGGTATGTGAAGCTAGCATATGCTAATGACAGGCTGAGGGGGCCTTTGTCCTGTTAGCGGAAGGGTTAACGCATAGCCTGGGACGAATGGCCGCAAGCCCTTGTGTCTGCTATGGTTCGGCATTGTTCCGCCTCTGGTCTGAAGCATGGCCGAAAGAGCGGGTAAGCATGGGTGAAAGAGCTCGTCCCTACCAGAGCTACCAGACCTGTCAGAGCTACCAGAGCTGCCAGATGGTAGGCTCTGGCGCTTCTTGTGTCTCTGGTCCATCTGCTCTGGTGTGTCTGGCTCCTCTGTTATGCATCGCCTGGGCAATCGGCGCGTAAAGAGGCGGGAAAGAGCGGCGCTACATCGTCCGTTGCGCCGGCTATTGCGGTCTTGTGTGCGTGCTGGCGCCGTTCAGCGCGTCGCTGCCGTTCCCTCTCAGCGAAAATGCTTCTTTCATTTTCATTCGCTTTCTCTTTCGTCGGCGATAGAATCTTGCGTGATGTCCCTTGATGATGTCCTATCGGTGTCTGAGGCGGCCCGGATTATCGGTGTCACGCCTACGCGCGTCAGGCAATTCATTCGAGCTGGCCGCCTTCCCGCTAAGCAGCTCGAACGCTCCTATGCCCTTCTCCGTTCTGACGTGATGCGCTTCAAACGTCAGGCTCCCGGCAGACCGCGCCCACAAAACTAACTGTCCCGTCAGCGAAATAGATCAATCTTTTCTGCGGTCTCACGTCTTTTCTTTCTCTCCCCCTTGACTATCTCTTTCGCCGACGTAATAGTTAGAGCGTAGATCAATTCAACCCGCGGACGAGCTGATTACTCGTCCCGCACAGAGGGAATGACCATGTTTGCGATCGAGACAGAGCTAGGCCGGTTTGAGGGCGAGACCGAAAAGGCCGCCAAGAAAGCGCTACGCAAGGCGGAGAAGGCAAACCGCGCCGAGCAAAAGCGCCGCTCCGACCTATCCAACGTCGCCATGATGCGTGCCCGCGCCAACGGGTTCCGCATCCTCTCTTTCGTCCTGACTAAAGAGACCATGCCAAATGGCTGGATGTTTCACGCGCCAAGCGAACCGCATCTCCCCATCAAGGTAGGAGCTGCGCTGCGCCACGGCATCAGCCGCGCCTATCCATCTGTCACGTTTGAGGGAGAGCATGGCAAGGCGGAGGCGGAGTTTTACGGTTTCGAGTTTATCGGCGTTGTCCTGAACGGCGCAGGCTATCCGATCGCGTTCTTCCTCAGAGACATGACGACGAACGCTATAGACGCCTATGCGGTCGGCATCGAACAAGACGTAGTGGCATGGGACGCGCTGCCGACAATCACGCCCGAGCATTTCCGCACGTCTCGCCACGCGCAATCCGCTTAGGGGCTTTCACTACTGCGCCGGCATGCTCCGGCGCTATGGTGAGTGCCTTTAACCGTATGCCGGATTGATTACCCGGCCATATTCGGAGGGAATGAACAATGAGAACCATTACCGCGACGTTCACCGAATCTGAGGTTATCGCAATCCGCGACGCACTATCCGAAGAAACCACGCGCATGCGCCGCCATGTGGCGAACATGGACCGGGAACTAGACCAGCCAGATACACCGATCATCTATGAACAGACGATCGGCGCTCGCAAGGTATTGAAAGAGCTGGAATCGCTGCTGACATGGGCGAAGGAAAAGAGCGCCGCCAGGTTCTAAACTCAGAGCCCGCGCCGCAAGGCGCGTAATGGGCCGCGCTTCACTTCGGAGCGCGCCAGGTGGCAAACCCTGGAGGGATAAGCGATGCAAGCGAAACACACACCGGGACCGTGGACCTACAGCGCCGACGACAAGCTAAACGGCTTGCGAGCGTTCGGCATCAATCGGGACCTTGGCAAGGAAGCCGCCGAGGAACGGGGCGTCGATGTTGCCATAGAAACGATAGCCGAGGTCTGCGAAGCGAATGACCACGCCATTGCCGAGGCTGATGCACGATTAATAGCGGCCGCGCCTGATTTGCTGGAGGCATGCAAGCAGGCTTTCGAGGAGCTTGGCGCAAGCGCGGCGTGGCGTGTATCCACGCTTCGTTTAGACGTGCTGCGCAAGGCTATTGCAAAGGCCACTGGCACCGGAGCCTAGCCAATGCCTAACCACTATCCCCGCCTCTGCGCTATCGCCCTGGCGCTGGTCGCCCTTGTCTGCGGACTAGCCATTGCGGAAGCGCTGGCACGCTAAACCCCTTTGGAGGAAACGCGAATGGCCCTGCACCTTACCCCAGAAGAACACGACGCCGATCCGCCGTCATCGTGGACCGTCGAAAAGCACGGCCGCCGCTGGGCGCTCAAATCGTCCAGGGGCGGCACGCTAGACACGTTCGCCACGAAGCGCGAGGCCGAGGCAGCGAAGCTAACCGGGTTCCATGCCCGCCTCTGGGAGAAAGAGGGGAGATGGTTCCGAGGCGAGCCGGTTGACGGATGGCGCTCATACGCTGAGCTGGCACGCTAAATCTATGGGCTGCGCACCTGCACAGCCGCACCGCTTGACGTGCCCACGGTGGGCGCGTCTACTCTTGTGTGTTGCCTTCGCTCGCCGGCATCGTAGGCGAGCACTGGGGCGGTTGATTACCTCCCCGCACTCCTAAAAGAGGGAATGAACCATGTTGACCAAGCCTTTCTCCGAACTGACCCGCGAAGAGGCCGAGAAGATCGTCAAGGACGCGGAACATGTGCTCCGCGCCGAATATTGGGCCGACGTGCGCGGCCTCGCCCATAGCATCATGGACGAGCTGCGCGACCAAATCAAAGACGGCAACTCCGGCGAACCGCTCCGCGAATGGCTCATCGAGCACATCAACGAGACCATCGACGGCAACGAGCGCGTGATCTACACCTGGCAGGCGCAGAAAACGCTCCTCTTCACTGAGAACCAAGATGCCTACGTAGACCAATTCGGGAAAGAGGGCATTGCGAATGACGGCGCTATCAACTGGTCTGGTCTTGCCTACTGCGCCCTCGAAGCTGACGTGATGGAGCAGCTCGACGCCGAGGGCATCGACATAAACGATCCAGACAACGACGAGACCAAAGAGGCGCTTGGCCTCGCCGAAGAGTAAGTCATTCCCTCTGCCCCGCCCGTGTCCTCTGCGGCGACTCATCACCGCCGCCCGCTCACGCGGAGCCGAGGCCGGGCGGGGTGGATTTTTGGAGGCCCGATGAGCGATAAGTACATCCTCGACGCCGCTGGCGTGCCCAAGCCCGCCGACCTCATGACCTGGGCGAAGTGGTTCGAGAGCAGCCAAGACAGGATCATTGCCCAAGAAACGATTGGGGAGGTGCGCGTCAGCACCGTGTTTCTCGGCCTCGACCACCAGCACGGCAAAGGCCCGCCGCTTTTGTACGAAACGATGATCTTCGGCGGGCCGCACGACGAATACCAGCGCCGCTACACGACCCGCCAGCAAGCCCTGGAAG